>OKTC01000096.1_pt1 | contig 43751 bp, 23 predicted proteins | sample 1606181 | NCBI WGS metagenome assembly OKTC01 (sample SAMEA3879529, study PRJEB24766) | human gut metagenome | biome: human-associated habitat; feature: feces | place: USA | collected 1985/1987 | reverse complement strand
AGTGATACCGTACTTAGTAAGATCTAAATTTGCCATTGTTCAAATGATTAATTTGGTTATTATATCAAATGTTTATTGTCTATATCTATAAGCCTAATCTGCTTTTTCTGCTCTTCAACATCTCCTTGTTTTAGGCGCTACAAAAGTAGTAGATATTTTTAATTCAAAGAAGTTATTACAGAAAAAAATCCGTAATCATTTAAAGATTTATACTTGTGTAACAAAATTGCCAAATCCACTTTACAAATCAATTTTATTTTGTTTCTTTGCAGACTGGAATTTAAATAATAAAACTCCTAAGAACCTGAAAATGTTTATGAAAATAATCAACTTTAACCAAAGCAACAGCCTTTTCAACCAGTTTCTCTCTGAAATTCGCGACGTCCATGTACAAGGTGACCGCATCCGCTTCCGCCGCAACATAGAACGTGTGGGTGAAATCATGGCATACGAAATCAGCCGGACACTTCCTTACCATCCGGTATCCGTACAAACCCCACTCGCCACAGCCGTAGAGAACATACCTTCCGAACAGCCCGTAGTAGCTACTATCCTTCGTGCAGGACTTCCACTTCATCAGGGATTTATCAATTATTTCGACCATGCGGAAAATGCCTTCGTTTCGGCCTATCGTAAATACATCAACGAAGATAACTTCGACATTCATATTGAATACATTGCTTCTCCACGACTGGACGGAAAGATTCTGATTCTGACCGACCCGATGCTGGCTACCGGCAGTTCCATGGAACTGGCATACGAAGCCTTGCTTACCAAAGGAGAACCATCTCATATACACATTGCTTCAGTCATTGCCAGCCGTCAGGCCATCGAGCATATCAAAAAAGTATTCCCTGCTGAAAAAACCACCGTATGGTGCGGCGCCATCGACCCTGAACTGAATGCTCATTCCTATATCGTGCCGGGACTGGGAGATGCAGGCGATTTGTGTTATGGAGAAAAAGAATAAAGAAAAAAAAGGAGCCAGACGAAAAAATCACTGGCTCCTTTTCTTTTTATCATGTCAGATTTATTTAATCTCCCACGTATCATTCGTTTCCAGCAGTTCGGCAAACGTATGATACTTCTTCTTGGCTGAAACCTCTTCAATCTGGGCTTCCACCGCCTCATCGTATGTCGGTGCATCCACATCACGAATCACGCCCAAGGCTATCGGGAAATCCGGGCCTTCCATCAGCGCAAGTTTCAATTGCAGGGTATGGTCTTCACAATGGGCATCATGCACTAAGATGTCTTTTTCCGTGATGCCGTTCTCACCTAATTTCACCACCTTCAGTCCGAAGCCTTCCTGCATCAGACCGAATTCCTTGTTCGGACCGAAAAGCATAGGCTTACCGTGTTCCAGATAAATTGCATTGCGTTCACGGTCTTCCTTTTTGGCCACAGCATTGTGCGTACCGTCATTGAAGATGACACAGTTCTGCAACACTTCCACCACCGATGTTCCTTTATGACGGGCAGCTGCTTTCAGCACTTCCACAGAAGGACCGCCATCTACTGCCGCACAACGGGCAAAGAAACGGCCGCGAGCTCCGAAGCACAATTCTGCCGGACGGAAAGGATCTTCCACCGTACCGTAGGGAGAAGATTTGCTCACAAACCCACGGGCTGAAGTCGGAGAATACTGTCCCTTGGTCAATCCGTAAATACGGTTATTCAACAATACGATGTTAATATCTACATTACGACGGATAGCATGGATGAAATGGTTACCACCAATAGCCAGGCCATCACCGTCACCGGAAATCTGCCAGATAGTAAGATTCGGATTAGCCACCTTGGCTCCCGTAGCAATAGCAGCCGCACGTCCGTGGATGGTGTGCATGCCATACGTATTCATGTAATAAGGCAAACGCGAAGAACATCCGATACCGGAAATCACCGCAATTTCATGGGGAGGTACTCCCAGTTCAGCCAAAGCCTTGTGAAAAGAATTCAGAAAAGCGTGGTCGCCGCAACCCGGACACCAGCGAGGCTGTCCGGATTTGTAATCTGCTGCCGTATATTTTGTTTCACTCATTGTTATTCCTCCAGAATATTTATTGATGAATCATTAAAAAAGTTGACTGAAAGCCTCTACCAGCTCTTTCACTACGAACGGCTGGCCTTTTACCTGATTGAACTGATGCAGGTGAATACCTTCCACTTTCATGCGGAGATAGCCTGCCAGCTGTCCCATATTTTGTTCGGCCACCACGATGGTCTTGTATTTCCGTAATACTTCGGCTGTATTTTTCGGCAGCGGGTTGATGACACGAAAATGTGCCAGTGCCGTTTTCTTGCCCATGGCGTTCAACTGATCCATGGCAGAATGCAAGTGTCCGTAAGTACCTCCAAAACCTACAATCAGCAAATCGGCATCCGGATCGCCTTCCACTGTAAGCGGTGGTAATGAATCAGCAATCTTTTCTACCTTTTCGGCACGCAACTTCGTCATCAGGAAGTGGTTTTCCGGTTCTGTAGAAATGGCTCCGGTTTCGTTGCTCTTTTCCAATCCTCCGATACGGTGCATAAAGCCTGGGGTACCCGGTGTAGCCCAGTAACGCACGCCTGTCTGCGGATCACGCTGGAACGGTGTCCACGAATCAGCCATTTCCGGCTTCACGTAAGGCGGACAGATGGATGGATAAGTATTCAAATCGGGCAAACGCCATGCAGCAGAACCGTTGGCTATATAGGCATCGGTCAACAAAACGACCGGAGTCATGTGCTCCAGGGCAATCTTGCAGGCCAAATAAGCCGCATCAAAACAGTCGGTCGGTGAAGAAGCGGCTACCACAGGCATCGGGCTTTCTCCATTACGTCCGAAAAGTACCTGAAGCAAGTCGGTCTGTTCCGACTTGGTCGGTAATCCGGTAGAAGGGCCTCCACGCTGTACGTCTACAATCACCAGCGGAAGTTCCGTAATCACCGCCAGGTTCATGGCCTCACTCTTCAAACAGATACCCGGTCCGGAAGTGGTCGTTACAGCCAATGCGCCGGCAAACGAAGCACCTACAGCAGAAGCACATCCGGCAATTTCATCTTCACACTGCACCGTCTTTACCCCCAACGACTTATGCTTGGCCAGTTCGTGCAGAATATCCGTAGCCGGTGTAATAGGGTAAGAACCTAGATACAATTGCAGGCCTGCTTTCTCAGCAGCTGCCATCAGACCGTATGCCGTCGCTTTATTACCGTTGATATCCATGTATTTTCCCGGCTCTTTCTGCGCCTTGCTCGGCACGGTATAGCTCATGGATACGGAAGCATGGGTGTTTTCGCCGAAATGATACCCGTCGTAGAGCACCTTCACGTTGGCTTCTGCAATTTCCGGTTTCCTGGCAAACTTCTCGCGCAGAATTTTTTCGCCCACCTTCACATCGCGGTGGAACAGCCAGCACACCAGCCCCAGGGCAAACATGTTCTTTGTACGCAAGATAGACTTGTTGTCCAGCCCGCTGTCTTTCAGGCTTTCCTTACACATGGTAGTGATAGCTGCCGACACGACTTCATTCTTGATACCCAGTTCCGAGAAAGGATTTTCCAACGTAAACTTGGCCTTTTCCAGGTCACGTTTGGTAAATGAATCGGAGTCGATGATAATTACCGCCTGCGGTTTACAAAATTTATACTGTGTTTTCAAGGCTGCCGGATTCATGGCTACCAGCACATCGCATTTATCGCCCGGGGTATACACCTTTCCGGCACCAATATGCACCTGAAAGCCAGACACACCAGTCAATGAACCTTGCGGGGCGCGAATATCCGCCGGGTAATCCGGGAATGTACTGATATCGTTTCCTTCGGTTGCCGAAATATTGGAGAACATATTACCGGCCAGCTGCATTCCGTCACCGGAATCACCCGAGAAACGGACTACTACCTCGTCCAGTTCCTTGACAATCATTTCTTCTGCCATATCGTATTTATTTAAAGTTCACAAAATCAATTTTGGCAAAATTGGGGAAGTTCCGTAAAAAAACAAAATAAATCGGGAGATATTTTCTGCAACCTCTCAAAAAACGCAAGTGCATTTGATATAAAACGCAAGTGCGTTTCACTTCAAACGCAAGGACGTTTGATCTTAAACGCAAGTGCGTTTTGGATTGAACGCAAGTGCGTTTTTTCGCGCTCGTCAATACGCAGACCTTCACGATGGATTAAGATTGTATAACAAACTAAATATCAAGCAATTATAAGTCAACAATAAATTTTGCAGCAGACTATTGAATCAAGCCCTCAGCACCACCTTATTATATATACTATAAAAATTCCTTCAAAAACTACCTAAAATAAATTTAAAATCAAATCTAAGAGCATAATCACCACTCTGTAAAAAAGAAATTTACCCTCTTGTATTTTTGCTTTCTCAGGCAAAAAGAATAACTTTGTTTACTAATCTAAAAACGACTGACAATGAAAGAATTTCTTCGAAGCACCCTGGCCACCATTACGGGTGTACTGATTTGCGGGTTTATCTTTATCATCTTAGGTGTCACCATGCTGGCAGGATTTGTAGCTTCCTCTGAAAGCGAAACCATAGTCATGCCCAATTCTGTTTTTACGCTTGAGCTGAAAGGCACTATTCAGGAACGCTATCAGCCCAGTCCCGTAGACCAATTCTTTGAGGACCAGATTTCCACATACGGACTGGAAGATATTCTGAGTTCTATCCAGAAAGCCAAGGAAAACGAACAGATTAAGGGTATCTACCTGCATACAGGATTATTAGCATGTTCTACGGCCTCTTTACAGGCCATTCATCGTGCACTGGCTGATTTCAAGCAGAGTGGCAAATTCCTGATTGCCTATGCTGACATGTACACACAAGGCGGTTATTATCTGGCCAGCGTAGCTGACAAGGTAATTGTAAACCCTGTAGGAAGTCTCTCCTGGCACGGACTGGCCAGCGAAACTATGTTCCTGAAAGATTTTCTGGCCAAAATCGGAGTTAAAATGCAGATTTTCCGTGTGGGTACTTACAAATCGGCTGTCGAACCGATGACCAATACCGAAATGAGTCCGGCCAACCGTGAACAAACACAGGCCTTTCTGGAATCTATGTGGAAGAACATCGTGGACGATGTAGCCGTTTCCAGAAATATTTCTGTCGATTCCTTGAATTCATTAGCTGATAGGAACATGGACCTGCGTCCGGCCGAAGACTACGTGCGCTGCGGACTGGCCGACACTTTAATGTATAAGGATGAAGTGCTTAGCTACCTGAAATCCCTCGCCGGACTGACCGAAGAAGATAATCTTCAGACCCTGAGTCTGGACGAAATGACTCGTGTAAAATCAGTCACTCCGAAAAGCAAGACAAGAGACGTGGTAGCCGTTTATTATGCTTACGGAGAAATTGACAACGGCTCTTCATACGACGAAGGTATTAACTCCGAGAAAGTAGCGAAGGATTTACGCGATTTGCGTAAAGACAAGAACGTAAAAGCGGTCGTGCTTCGCGTGAACTCTCCGGGAGGAAGCGCCTATGGTTCGGAACAGATTTGGCGTGAAGTGACCTTGCTGAAAGCTGAAAAACCGGTCGTCGTATCCATGGGTGACTATGCAGCTTCCGGAGGTTACTACATTTCTTGCGCTGCCAACAAAATCGTGGCTGAACCGACTACTCTGACCGGCTCTATCGGTATCTTCGGTATGATGCCCGATGCTTCTGAATTACTGACCAATAAACTGGGACTTCATTTTGATGGAGTCAAGACACATAAAATGGCCGACATGGGCAGCATGAGCCGTCCGTTCAATGCAGAAGAATCAGCCCTAATGCAACAAATGGTGAACCAAGGATATGCCTTGTTTACCAAACGCTGTGCCGAAGGACGAAATATTCCGTTAGAGGAGCTCTGCAAGATTGCGGAAGGCCGCGTATGGACCGGAAGCATGGCTAAGGAGCTGAAACTGGTAGACGAACTGGGGGGACTGGATACTGCCATCCAGCTAGCTGCCGAACTGGGTAAAGTAAAAGACTATAAACTGAAAAGCTACCCGACCAAGCAGGATTTCCTGACAGAACTGCTGAATACCCGCGCTGACCGTTACATTCACAGCCAGTTGCAGGAAACATTCGGTGAATATTATCAAGGTTTTGAATGGTTGCGCCACGTGGAACAGTCTGACCGCCTGCAAGCCCGTTTGCCATTCAACATGCGTATCCAATAAGCAGGAGGCGCGTTCATGAGCGGAAAATGCAAGATATATTGGGGGCTATGGCCCTTCAGTGTCCTCTACGGCATCGTTGTGAAGGTACGGAATCTCTTGTTCGACGTGGGATGGTTCCACGAAGAACGTTTCCCGTTACCCGTCATCTGCATCGGTAACCTGACCGTAGGGGGTACTGGGAAAACTCCTCACACGGAATACCTTATCCGGCTGTTACAGGACTCGTTCCGGCTGTCCGTACTGAGCCGAGGCTACAAACGAAAATCAAAAGGTTTCGTACTGGCTTCTTCTACCTCCCAAATGGAAGACATCGGTGACGAGCCTTACCAGATGGCCCGCAAGTTTCCCAGCATTCACGTGGCCGTAGACGGAGACCGTTGCCGGGGTATCCGCCAACTTACATCCCTGCAAGGAGCGCCCGATACGGAAGTCATCCTGCTGGATGATGCCTTTCAACACCGCTATGTACGACCGGGATTGCGCATCCTGCTGATGGATTACCATCGCCCCGTAGAATGCGACCAGCTTCTTCCAGCCGGACGCCTTCGGGAACCAGCCAGCGGAAAGAAACGGGCCGATTTGCTCATCGTCACGAAATGTCCGCCTAATCTCAGCCTGAAGGAATGCGAACGTATCCGACAACGCATACAGCCACTTCCGCATCAGGAAGTGTTTTTCACTACCCTGGCCTACGGAAAGCTGTATCCCCTATTTATGGATACTCCTGCCCAACCGCTGGATGCGTTAAAAGATAAAGAAGTGCTGCTGGTCACCGGCATTGCCTCACCGGCACCACTAATGGAGGAAGTCGGCCGACACGCTGCCCGTATCACTCCGCTGCTCTTCGGCGACCATCACAATTTTGACGGTACCGACATGCAACAGATTGCACAGCAGTTCCACCAGCTGCCGGGAACCCGCTGCCTCATCCTGACCACCGAGAAGGATGCCTCACGGCTTATCGGTCATCCGCAACTCAGCGAAGAACTGAAACCCTATATTTACGTGCTCCCCATAGAAGTGGAGTTTCTGCACAAAGGAGAACTAGTATTTAACCCTAAAATCATTGAGTATGTTAGAAAAAATTCAAGAAACAGCTGCCTTTCTGAAGGCTAAAATGCACACTCACCCCGAAACAGCCATCATCCTGGGTACAGGATTGGGCAGTCTGGTGCACGAAATCACCGACAAGTATGAAATCAACTATTCGGAAATCCCGAATTTCCCGGTTTCAACCGTCGAAGGACACAGCGGGAAACTGATTTTCGGGAAACTGGGCAACAAGGACATCATGGCCATGCAGGGACGTTTTCATTTTTATGAAGGCTATTCCATGAAGGAAGTGACTTTCCCCGTACGCGTGATGCGTGAACTGGGCATCAAGACCCTCTTCGTATCGAATGCTGCAGGAGGTACCAACCCCGACTTTGAAATCGGTGACCTGATGATTATTACTGACCACATCAACCTCTTCCCGGAACATCCGCTTCGTGGAAAGAATATCGAATACGGACCACGCTTCCCGGATATGAGTGAAGCTTACTCTAAAGAACTGATTGCAAAAGCACTGGAAATTGCACAGGAAAAAGGTATCAAGGTACAGCAAGGCGTGTACCTCGGTACGCAAGGTCCTACGTTCGAAACCCCGTCAGAATATAAGATGTTCCACATTCTGGGTGCTGATGCCGTAGGAATGTCTACCGTACCAGAAGTAATTGTAGCCAACCATTGCGGCATTAAGGTATTCGGCGTATCAGTCATCACTGACTTAGGCGTGGAAGGAAAGATTGTGGAAGTATCACACGAAGAAGTGCAGAAGGCTGCCGACGAAGCACAGCCTCGCATGACGACCATTATGAGAGAACTTATCAACAGAGCGTAAAAATACTATGCACGAAGGAAACAGAACAGAAATTTCAACGTTGGGTGAATTTGGGCTTATCAAGCACCTCACCCAAGATATTAAATTACAGAATCCGGAAACAAAATACGGTGTAGGCGACGATGCGGCCGTATTGGAATTTCCCGACAAGCAGGTACTGGTCACTACCGACCTACTGATGGAAGGTGTACACTTTGACCTGGTATATACCCCGCTGAAGCACCTGGGATACAAATCAGCCATGGTGAACTTCTCCGATATTTACGCCATGAACGGTACTCCGAAGCAGATTACCGTATCACTGGCTGTATCCAAACGTTTCTGCATCGAAGACCTGGAAGATTTCTACGACGGGCTGAAACTGGCTTGCGCACAGCATCAGGTAGACCTCGTGGGAGGGGACACCACATCTTCTGTTACAGGGCTGGCCATCTCCATCACCTGTATTGGAGAAGCCGACAAAGACCAGGTGGTTTACCGCAACGGCGCCAAAGAAACTGACCTGATCTGCGTATCAGGCGATTTGGGAGCCGCTTACATGGGTCTTCAGCTGATGGAACGGGAAAAAGCCGTGTTCCAGGGCGAAAAAGATGTACAGCCCGACTTTGCCGGAAAAGAATACTTGCTGGAACGCTTCCTGAAACCGGAAGCCCGCAAGGACATCGTGGAAAGCCTGGCTAAAGCCGGTATCAAACCCACTGCCATGATGGACATCTCCGACGGACTATCATCTGAGCTGATGCACATCTGTTCACAAAGCCATGCCGGTTGCCGCGTGTACGAAGAACGCATTCCGATTGACTACCAGACAGCCGTAATGGCCGAAGAGTTCAACATGAACCTAAGCACTTGTGCCCTGAACGGCGGCGAGGACTACGAACTGCTCTTCACCGTCCCGTTGACCGCACATGAAACCGTAGCCCAGATGAAGGATGTCAAAATCATCGGTCACATCACCAAGCCTGAACTGGGTTGTGCACTGGTGACCCGAGACGGCAACGAACTGGAACTGAAAGCGCAGGGCTGGAATCCGTTGAAAGGATAAAGCCTCCTATAACTTAGAATGAAAGACCTTCCTTTTTGGTTCTTCCCACTCATCCCGGGCCGAAAAGGAAGGCTTTTTAACGCAGAACATGAAAATCTAAGGAAAGCAAAGCGGCTGAAAAGTCTAAGCCAAATTTAAGCGTCTCTAAAATATGGCAGAAAAATTCAGATTCAAGAGAAAGGAAAGAGGAATGAGATTCAAAATAAATTTCAAAAATAAGATTGAAACCTAAAAATAAAAATCTCCTGCTTTAGCCTTTGTTTACGTCACTTATAGAACTACAAGCAGAAGATTTTTATGTTAAACTTATAGATTATAATAAATCAATCTCAGCTTTTTATAAAACTTTGAAGACAACCTTATTTCTTTTGGGAAGCATCATTTAAATTGCCATTCATCAAATGTGAGATTGTTTCCTTTTAAAACAAAACAAAGGTCTACGAAGCCTTTCATCTTCGTTTGAATTTCAGATTTGATGAATTTCATTTGCGAATTGCTAACTTTAATTGAAGCGATAACCTCTCCATCCGGACTGTTCCGACGAACATCTATGGTTCCATTCCCAGATGCCTTAATTTCTAAACTGGAAGGAACTTTACTGAAAGCTACCCCTCTGACGGCAATGATACCTGTCTTGTTGGGAACGGTCACGGCATGCATGTCACCAATTCTTTTCCCGTTTACAAATTTGACATTCTGTGTGGCAGCTGTAGTTTCTGCCTGCTGAACAATGAACGGATTCATAGGTCGTATCTGTTCTACGCCTTTCAGCGTCTGATTCCCCATGTGGATATTAAGATTTTTTTCATCCACCTTGATTTCGTCTACACAAATGTTACGGAATCCTCCATCCGTATTATAACTGTGTTGCAGACTCATCGTGTGGTAAAATATATACCATTTCCCACAGTATTTTTCCAAATGGGTGTGATTGTTGCTGAAATCGAATCCATAATCCCCCGGATTTTTAAAATAATTGTGGCGGTATTCCCAGCTACAACTGTCAAGCGGATTCTTGCTAGTCATATATGTCATGCAACAAGTAGTTGGCTTCTCTGTCGGTAAAGGCCAATCGCTGTAATCCTGCCAGTCGGTATTGTATGTATAGACATAAGTTCCGTTGATAAAATTCAGTTCGTTTGCTTCAAAATGATGTGGAGCATAGATGGGTACTATTGAACTGTCAATGCTAACCATATCCTTTCCTAATCGCATGATACGCGCGCATGCCCCCCCGACAGCCAACCACCCGATACCTTTGTTATCAATGACGGCTCCGGGGTCGAAAGGAACCCTACAGTCACCCAACTCGGGATTGTTCCCGTCGATGAGGCTTTTGTCGAGCGGGCTGGACCACGGACCGACAGGAGAAGTGGAGGTCAGTACGGCAGTGCCTACTCCACCGTTGGAAAAATAGAGATAGAAATGTGTCTTCCCATCTTTTTCTTTCCGCTTGACGATGGATGGAGCCCATGATGCCACAATCCACGGAGCAATGCTGTCTGTCTTAATCAGACCGTGATAAGTCCAATTCACCATATCATCCGTTGACATCATGACTAGTGTCTTAATGTATTCATACGTATTTCTGCCGTCACGCCCTACTGCCTCATATTGCTGCTGATCGTTTGTGCCATAAACATATAGTCGTCCGTCGTGGACGATTGCCGTCGGATCGGCTGTAAAAATGAAATCCAATATCGGATTTGCATCTTTTGAAGTCAGTTTTGGAGAGACTTCTGGGACGATAGACATATATTTAAAATTATCAAAGTCCGCATATCCTTGCCCTTCGGCGAAAAGTCCCAGATAGACACCGGTGAACCCTCCGTTGGTCTCAGTGCTCAAATAACGGGTATTCATACGTCCTGCTTCAGTGTAATGTGTGCCGTCTGTAGAATAAGCCAGGGTGTATGTGGCCGCATCTCCTTTGATTCTCAAATAAATGAAATCATCAGGCACCTGGCAGATATCCTTTTCGTAGCAGAGTTCGCTCAGGCGGTAGCGCAGCTTCAGCTTGTTCTCGGAAACGAACAGGTCATAGTGGGCGGAAGGACAAAGGTAGACAGTCATTCCGGCGTTTCCGTTTCCTCTTGCCTGCATTCTTGTGGTGGCCTGGAAATCGATGTCTTCCTGTCTGCGTCCCACGAATGTTGGTGAACAGCCGTAGTCATCCAGTTTTTTTTCGCTTCCTTTTATGCGGAGGAATCCGTTTTTCTCCGTGAGCGAATAGTTTTTTTTGTCTGGGATGCCAATCCAGTTCCATTCCGCTCCTAACTGCGGATTGTTAAAATCCCAGTCCGGACTTTTTTTGACGGTGGTTTGGGGAAGTGTCTTGACATCTTTCATATCCAGATTGATGGTACCGTCTCCGTTTACGACAGGCCATCCGTCTTCATTCCATGCGACGGGAGCCAGAAATGTTTCGCGTCCCAGCACGTGGTGCTGTCCGTTTTGCGTGCGGAAACCGAGGCATACCAGCCACCAGGAACCGTCGTGTGCCTGCACCATATCGGCATGGCCGACTCCCTGTATCGGATTGTTTTCTGCATTTTGGTTGATGTGGGTCAGAATCGGATTGGCAGGATTGCTCTCATACGGGCCTCCGATATTCCGACTGCGGGCGATGGTCACCTTGTGCCCGTATTCCGTTCCGCCTTCGCTTATCATCAGGTAATACCATCCGTTCCGTTTGTAGATGTGCGGTCCTTCCGGATAGCGTCCGCCTGTGCCTCCCCATATACGCTTCGATTCGGAAAGCTGCTCTCCTGTCTTCGGGTTGATTTCGCAAAGCCAGATAGCACCATCGGGATTGCTCACCAGATAGCAGCGCCCGTCTTCGAAATAAAGCGAAGGGTCGATGCCTCCTTGTCTAATCCAGACAGGGTCTGACCATTCTCCATACGGGTTATCGGTATATACCAGAAAGTTTCCCCTGTCTGAAGTGTTGGTTGTAATCATATAGAAAGTACCATCATTGTAACGGATAGTGGGTGCATAGATACCGCCCCACATGTTTCCTCCTTTGATTTTCAGTTGGGATTCCCGGTTCAGCACGTGCCCAATCTGTTCCCAGTTCACGAGGTCCCTGCTGTGGAAAAGGGGAACTCCCGGAAAATATTCGAATGAGCTATTCACAAGATAATAGTCCTCTCCTGCCTTACAGATGCTCGGATCGGGATGGCATCCGGGAATGACCGGATTTTTATATCCTTGTGCAAGGCTGCTCCCTGTGGCCAGGAACAATAGTGTAATCAAATAGAATGCCAATTTCTTCATGTTGTCTTGTTCTTGTTTTGGTGAAAAGGCAAAGGCACATCGGCACACAGCCTGCGAGACAGTAGTTTGAAGGACTATGTGTCTTTGTGCCTTTGAGTTTAAGATTTATCTTAGAATGGATATTGTCCTCTTTCCGCTCCTTCTTTCAGCTGGTTGTACACAGTCGGCAGCAGTATTGTTCCTTTATCGCGGTCAAATAGTCCTCCATTTTGTATATCCCATAAGAAAGGAGCCAGTCCGTTGTTCTTGGCTTGTTCTGTAACATAGCCTGTGAAGTAGCCTTCCGATTCATGGCAGACTTCTTGGAGCGAGTTGTCAGGATGAGTACGGTACATGGCACTATATTCTCCCAATACGAGAGGTATTCCCTTGTCCACAAATTTCTTTTTCATCTTGTCGAACTGTTTACATACGTGCTCTTCCTGCCATCCTTCGTCGATGGGTCCGTATTGGGCGTACGGCTTTCCCCAGAAATAAGTGCTGGTCTCCTCTTTTTCATTCAGACAGAAATTGAACGGGTCGTAATAGTGTACTTCCACGATTGTACGTGCTGAGACAGTATCTTCCGGCAATTCCATCCACATGTCCGTTCTGTTGATGTCGGTCCGCGGGCCTTGGATGATAAGATTGCGGTAAAGGTTGTTCCCACCTGTTCTTCTGACGGCATGCACAAACGCCTGTTCGTATCTGTTCAGGACAATCATGTCTTCACGACTTTCTACTACAGGCTCGTTAGCTCCCGCGAAAAGCAATCGTCCGTCGTAGTCTCTGAATGTGGTGGCTATCTGTGTCCATAATTTATATACTTTTGCTTCCACTCTTGCAATGGAATCGGAGGTCATCATGGAAGCATCGCAGGAACCTTCCATCCATCCTCCGTCCCAGTGGATGTTTATGATAGTGTACATGTCTGCATTCATGCAGTAGTCCACCACTTCCTTGACCCTGTTCATCCAGTCTGGTTTGATGGTTATGCCGTCAGCTTCCAGATACTGATTCCATGAGCAGGGGACACGGATGGCATTGAAGCCCCATGCTTTCATTTGGTCAATTATAGCTTGGGTCGTATGAGGGGCTCCCCAGGCATATTCATCGCCTGTAGCTTCCAGCGTGTTCCCCAGATTGATACCCATCTGGATGGACTTGATGGTTTCGATGGCATCCTTTTCCATTCCCGCTGGATAAGTCTCCGCATTCTTTGAGGTCTGAGTGACTGTGTACTGGCGGATATTTCCGCCTGCGTTCATAGTTATGGTTGCTGTACGTTCCGCATCAGTTGTATTTCTTTCTACCGCGATTTTAATGTATTGTTCGTCAGTCGGGTTGCCTGATACATTTGATAAGGTACACCAGGGTTGGTCGCTTGACAGGCTCCATCCCGCATTGGAGGAAAGCTTCGCCATGAAGAAAGTCTGTCCGTAGCCGAACGTAATACTTGTCGATTCTTGTCCGTCAATGCTGAGTGAGAAAACCGCTCCGTCCACTTTGTCGGCCTTACAGGAGTGCAGTCCAAGAACCATTGTCATAAGGAGCAGAAAAAGGTATGTTATTTTCGTTTTCATATTTGCTTTGCTTAAAAATTAATTTTCTTTTTGGATAGGAACGATGCGGAAGTTGTCCACATAGAATTCAACGTACACATCGTTTTTGTTACTCGGATTTCTTACATAGATTCCCAACTGGGTATTTTTATCTTGTGGGTTTTCGTTGTCCCGACTTGTAAAATCCTTCCATGTCGCTTCTGCCACAAGTGATTCCAATGGGATACTGCATTGCATCCATTCCGCAGTCTCTGTTTTTCCAGTGAATGAGCTTACGGGTACATAATCTTTCAGTGAAGCATCGAAATTTCCTCCAAGTTGGATTTCCAGTACCGGACCGTCAAATAGTTTTGTGACATAGCATTCGAACTGCAGTTCCAATTCTGAAATCGGCGTTTTGTCCGGTATAATGTCATTGCCAGGCCAGAAAGTAGTGGTTACAATTTGTCCCCACCAGGAGTTATTGGCTGAGATTGTTCCCTTTATACCGGAATAGTTTCTGTCCGCAATAAACGGATCGGTTGTTCCGTCAGTTGTCCATGTATCGGAGTTATCGCCCCAACTACGGCTGCCTCTGTCGTCGAAGTCGAGAACGATGTGTTCCCGTGGATAGAATCCTTCCAATTCTGCGGTTCCGCCGATAGCGGTCACACTGATATTACCCGAATTTTTCGGAGCCTCCGGCATTGTGAATGTAATGGCGTTCATGGCTTCGGAAATTTCAAGGTCTTCTTTTGGAATGTCGAACCCATTTATGTTGACATTTGATACATTGATGAAATTCTTGCCTACAATGGTGACTTCCGTTCCGGGCATCGGCATTGTGGAGCTGATTCCGGTGATGGCCGGTTTCGGTCCCGCTGGTACAAATTCGATGCTTGCTTCGTCAGTATAGCAGTCGACAAAGATATAGCCTCCTTCCTTTAGTTTGTCCGGCATATTGAATGTAATCTGTTCGTAGTCGTTGCTTACCTGATAGTCAGTTATCGGCATGGTCACCTCAACGGAGTCCTTGCTGAAATAAATCCGCTTGATTTCATAGAAGTTCTGTCCCATTAAGGTTACCTCGTCACCCGGTTCGATGGGATAGAATGCCGAAACAAAGAATATGTTCGGTCCCGGTGAGAGTACGTGCATCGGGAACGTGGCTGTTCCGTGGTTTGTGACTATTCGCAGTTCGGCCTGAAGTTCAGGGTTTGTGGATGTCAGTTTGAAATCTTCATCGTATGGAACCGTTATAATCAGGCTGGTCGGTGTAGAATAGGTGGAATTGAAGCTGATTTTCTGGTTATTGATATAGACTTCAATTACACCGTCCAGGTTCTCACCTATGACAGCCAGCATGGTTCCCCGTTCTACATCCGTAAAGGTACTGTCTGCCAAAACCGGGTCGGTCAATCTTAAATAGTGTATCACAGGCAAATTGTTCCCGCCGTCATCATCCTTGCATGACGCAACGGTAGAAAGTGTCAGAATCGCCAGCAGGAATACAACCGGCCATCCTTTGTGAATGATTTTCTTGATAAGTGTTTTCATGTGTGCATGATTTATTCGTTAAAGTTATAAGGTACCGGATCTTCTCTCAGCAGTGGGTTCTGGATGACATCGGATTCCGGATAAGGTAGGAAGATATCATCATCAGTGATGTTTATCTCCACCGTAGGAGCATTGTAATATTCTTCTCCTTCCAGAAAATTTCCGGAAGTGTCATAGCGTCCGTAATGCAAGTAGCCTCTGTTGTCTTTTATGGTGGCGTCTGTAGTATATCCGCGCAACTGCTTGTTGAAATACTCCAGCATCTTTTCCGGTTTCCAGCAGTACCATGACACCATGTCATACCAGTTGCTGAATTCTGCACAGAACTCTATTCTCCGTTCCTTGATAATGTCATCGAGCGTGATGGAAGACTTTTCCCATGTCCCTTTCCCGTTGAATCCTCTGTAGCGTACTTTGTTGAAATACTCCAGTCCGGGACCAGAATTCAAGGATTCGTTGTTTCCGAGACATGCTTCAGCGTAAGTCAGATACACGTCCGCCAGACGCAGCATATAGGTGTTGAGCGGTGAGTTCATGTCAGCTACATATCCGTCATTGTCATCATCGGGACCTCCCGGAACACCTTTTTTTATTGGCACTTCTGTTTTTGTATAGGTATATCCTCCTTCAGCGATGCATATATAGGGATAATAGCTTCCGTTGGTAAAGAAAGTCGCATTGCGGCGTAAAGTGTCCGCAAGTTCATATTGCTGCAGCATGTCAATGCTGCCACGCAGACTTGACCAGCCGGCCAGTCCTCCCACTACTTCCGAATTGAAAGCTAATTCAGCTATTAAAGTATTTTGTACTCCCCATTCTCCCAGCGGTACCCATTGCATGGCGAGCAGTGACTCTTCGTTGTTGTTGAACCTATATTTGAACAGGTCTTCATAATTAGGGAGCAGTTCAAGCCCACTGTTGTCGCAAACGTCCGCTGCATATTGTCTGGCAAGTTCCAAATCACCTTCATCGCGTTGTCCCCCTTTTTTCCATCCGGAACGTGCCAGATAAACTTTTGCCAGCATCCCTTCGGCTGCCCAGCGTGTCGCTCTTCCCGACTGGCTTCCCATTTCGGGCAAGTTCTCCGCTGCATAGGTCAGGTCGTTGATGATGAACTGGAACACATCTTCTTCCCTGTTCAGCGGACGGAGCGGATTGTCGACCACATCCTGATTATGCTCGATGATAATGACAGGTCCCCATGCTCTTAGCATATAGAAATAGGCGCAGGCCCTCATCAGCCGGGCTTCGGAAATGGCTCTTTTCTTTGCGCTCTCGCTTACGTCTACCGTGCATTTGTTGTTTATATCGTCTATGGCCTGGTTTGCCAGAGTAATTACACTATAGAATGATTTCCATGCTTTTGCCAGGTCTTCACTTAAAGCAGTCACTTGGAATGTCGTAAATTCGGGGAAAGCGTATGGACTATAAAAATCATTGGCGCGTGTACTGCCCAGAAACATGATTGACCTGCTGTTGTAGTCGAACCACGCCTTGTTATACAGTGGAGCTGTAGCCGCGTCAAGAGCATCGTCCGAGGCATAGAAGTTCTCATCGGTGTATGAGTTTTCAGGAGTTCTCTCCAAAAAGCTGTCCTTGCATCCCGGCAGGCAGATGCCTGCGAATACAATCAATGCTGATATTATTTTACTTTTCATTGTTATGCAGTTTTATGTGGTTAGAAGCTCAGGTTCAGTCCGAAGGTATAAATCCGTTGTGACGGATAGCGTGTATAGTCTACACCCCGAAGGAGTACATTGTAATTATACGCTCCGATTTCCGGGTCATAACCTTTGTATTTGGTGAATGTAAAGGCATTCTGGATATTCATATAGATTCTAAGGTTCTCTATTTTCCATTTGTTTATCCATTTCTTGGGGAAGCTATAGCCCAGCGAAATGTTCTTGATGCGCAGATAGGATCCGTCTTCTATGAAACGGTCACTCATACGGTTGTTATCATTACCATTGGTCGTGCTGAGACGCTGTACGGTGGCAGACTCCGGATTGCTCAGCCGCACGTTCCAGATTGCGTCAGAAGGAGACGCAGGGTCAATCACCTCCACTTTGGCTATACCTGTAGCTTCCTTCAGCAGGTTGCTGTTTTCCATCGGGTTGGTAAAGTCCTGGCGCAGAAGATTCATAAGCTTGTTGCCATAGACACCGTTAATGAAGATGTTCAGGTCGAAGCCTTTATAGGTGAACGTATTGTTGAACCCGTAGGAGAATTTGGGTTCCGGATTTCCAAGGAAGGTGCGGTCCTGTTCGTTTATTACTCCGTCCTTGTTCAGGTCTTCGAAGATGAAGTCACCTATCCATGTTTCGTTGGGGGTGATATGATTGTTTTCCGGAAGGGCGACCGGAATTCGGCTTCCGTTTCTGTCGAGGAGGAAATTCCCATCCCTATCCCTTTGGTAGAAGTCGTCTTCCGTCTTGAACATGCCGATGGCTTTGTAGCCGTAGAATTGCCCTACCGGCTGTCCTACAACAGAGAGGGTCAATGTCTGCGTTCCGTCCAAGACTCCCGGCATGCTTGATGTTTCCGTATACAGGTTAGTAATCTTGTTCTTATTGAAAGAGATAGTCAGCCCCGAGCGCCATACGAAATCTTTGGTTGAGATGTTGACCGTATTCAGAGTGAATTCAGCCCCTCTGTTCTGCATGGCACCTGCGTTTACCCACGGCGGGGTGATAATGCCGCTCACATAGGCAGGCAGTGAGGCCTGCATCAGCAGATTGTCTGTGTTCTTGAAATAAGTGTCGAAAATGAATTCCACCCGGTTGTCAAAAAGGTTCAAATCAAATCCGACATTATAGGCTTTGGTCTCCTCCCATTTAAGCTTGTCGTTCGGGTAGTTCCCTGCATAGAATCCCGTACCCCAAGTACTGGCCGCTGACGCCATCGTCACTCCGTATGCATAGTTGTTTGCCGACTGATTGCCTACCAGTCCCCATCCGGCCCTGAGCTTCAGATTGTTCAGCCATTTGACGTTTTTCAGGAATTTCTCGTTGTTAATTCTCCATGCCAACGCTACGGACGGGAATACTCCCCAACGGTTGGCGGGACCGAAAGTGGACGACCCGTCGCCGCGGAGTGTGAATGTGGCAAGATAGCGTTCGTCATACCCGTAGTTGAATCTTCCGTAATAGGATTCGATTGCGGACGAACCTCTGCCGCTGCTGTTCTTTGCCGTGGTCGCATCGCCCATGTTCAATTCGTGTATCGTGTTGAACAGGTAGTTCGTGCGGCTTGCCTGAAGATTCTCCCACGAATTTTCCTGTGCTTCATGACCGACCATAGCCGAGACATTGTGCTTCCCGAATGTCCCGCTGTAAGTAAGGTAGGTCTTGAGTGTCCAGTTTGATCCGTTGTTGGCACTGCGTCTTCCTTCTGAAGTCTGATGATAATATTCGTAATCATAGAATGGCTGGTAATAATAGTTGTTGCTGTAGGAATAATTTGCGGCATATTCGGCACGGAACACGAGTCCCTTCCAAAGTGTGAGGTCTGCAAAGAAGTCGATGTACATTTGTGTCCCCTTGTCATAGTTCTCGCGCAGGAGAGCTTCTGCAACCGGATTCATATAATGTGTGCCGAAATTATCAGTTTCCTGTGCTCCCCATGTTCCGTCCGGATTACGTACCGGCATATCGGGAAATTGTTGGATTGCCGTGCGGATGATATTTCCGTTGTCAATGGTGTTGCGTTGCATGGTTTTTGCCACGGAAGCCCTCAGTCCAGTAGACAGCCATTTGGTGATTTTGTTGTCGATGTTAACACGTGCGGAAAAGCGTTCGAAGTCGGAACCGATGGCGATTCCTTCCTGTTTCAGGTAACCGCCAGATATGGAGTACTTCACATTGTCGTTTCCTCCCGAAATGTTTATCTGATGGTTATGCATCGAAGCATTCTGAAAAATTTCATCCTGCCAGTTTGTCCCCTCGCCCAGCAAGGAAAGATCCTGGAATTCGGTACGTTCCCCAAATCCGATGATTGCCGTGCGCATATTGTAATATTCGGCATATTCGCGTAGGTTCAGCACATCCAACTGTTTGGGAAGCTGTTGCAGACCATAGTATCCTTCGTATGAAATCTGCGTCTTCCCCGCTTTGCCTTGTCGGGTAGTGATGAGGACGACACCGTTTGAGGCACGCGAGCCGTAAATGGCTGTGGCGGAAGCGTCTTTCAGAATTTCTATAGATACGATATCAGACGGGTTGATAGCTGAAAGGACACTCGAATTGGTGTTGTTGTTTCCAGAGATGGCGACACCGTCCACCACGTAGAGCGGTTCGTTTCCGTTGAGTGAGTTGATACCGCGGATGCTGACGGAAATACCTCCGCCCGGAGCTCCCGAGTTCTGGGTGACGGATACACCAGCGGCACGGCTTTGAAGTGCCTGGTCAAGTGAGGTGACGACCGATTGCTTGATTTCGTCTTCGCTAACAGAAGTCACCGCACCTGTCAAGTCACTTTTTTTCATCGTACCGTAACCCACTACAACTACTTCATCCAATATTTCTGAATCCTCTTTCAACTGTACGTTGACAATCGTTTTGTTCGCCTTGATTTTCTGGGTTTGGTAGCCGATGTAGGAAAAAATCAGTGTTTCGTTGGAACGGGCCTGGATGGAATATTTCCCGTCCAGATCAGTGATTGTTCCCACTGCAGGTCTTTCCTGTATTTGTACACTGACCCCAATCAGGGCTTCGCCGTCAGTCCCAGATGTAACTGTTCCCGTTACTGTCCTGTTCTGAAGTGGACTGGCGGAAGTGGGATTGGCAGAACCCATTAAAAATAAGATCCACGCAATGCACCACAGATAAAGACTTTTTCGTCTTGTCCTAAAATCATTTTTCATGATACAACATTTTTAAGATTAACTGAATCGTTTCTGATTTTTTGTCTGTTTATTTTTTTGTTTAGACAAATGTAAGAAAAGTTGTACCGAAGCGGATGCCAGGATGTTTTTGAGGTGTGTTGTTTTTTCAAGATAGGATGTTTAAATGTTTTTTTCGGATGTATAGAATGTTTCCGGAACTTTTCATACCCGTTTCAAAGAATATTGAAGACTAGGGAACAAGCTTCTAGAATCACTGCGTGTATGTTGTACCTTTTCGTGTGCTTGCTGTAAGTCGGAACTTGCATCGGACAGAAGGGGGTGTGTCAAATAAAAAGCCATTTCTATTTTGACACACCCCTTCTCCAGACAAATGTCGGACTTTGGCAGTCGTCTTTCATGTATGCCGGCTTCCGTTTCCCCTTTTCATTTGCCGTTGCTTTTCACTTCCTTCCAGAGGAATACTGTTCCGTTCATCCGGCTTGCCGATGTTCCCGGCCAGTCGGCGGCATAGGCTTCGCCCGATGCAGGATCCAGTCCTACATAGCGGTGTGTTTTCAATGACATCAGCATACATTGTCCGTGAAGCATGTCCTGCCACATGAACAGGCAATCCTCCGTTTCCACTGAAGACAGACGCAGGTCACCGGACATGCCCAAACCGGCTACGGCCATATAGCCTGTCCCGTTTACGGCCTTGAGGACGACTTTCCCGTTTCCTCTGTCCTGCACTTCAAACATACAGTCCGAAGGGTTGCGCTTTTTCATGTCTTCCCATACGGAATAGACCATTTTGCGCGGGTTTGCCTGCATCCATTGTCTGTTGCCGAGGTTCAGGAAACTGACGGTCTTGCCCAACGGGATATTGCGGCTACGGTCGGCAAGAGGCTCTTCCACATTGAAATCGTCGAATTCAGCATAACCGCCTTCTTTTCCTTGCCGATTGAATGCGAACAGTGCATATCTCGCACCTTGAAAAATCTTGGTTTGATATGGTATCGGTAACCGTTTTCCTATATTCCAGAAATTGACGCCGTCAAAGCTGTAACTGAATTCTGCCCATTCGTGTTCAAAGTCGCCGGTGATGCGCAGGAACATTCTTGGTTGGTTCAGAGGCATTTCTATAGTTTCGTCCGTACCCAAATCATAGTAGTGCAAGCAGGGCTTTTTGGCCTTTATGGCGATACCTATCCACTCATAAGGAATGTTCAGCAGTCCGAGACCGGCAATGTCTCCTTCTTTCATGTGAGAAGCGTCCAGCGTTACGGTAGTGACGGAAACCGGACCGATGCCCCGTTGGGTCAGGGTGTTCTTTGCCCAATAGAAGTCTTTTGCAGGCATCGTGTGCAGGCGGAGCCTACCTTTCTTTATGGCCCATTTGCTGTCGTCGGGGAGATGGTTCCATTGCCAGACGGGCAATAGTTTCCCTGAGTCGAAGTTGTCGCTGCGGACGTATGGGGCGTGGGGCGTGACTTTCGTTGACACATCGGGCTTGAACCATGTTCTCGGGGAGCGTCCCAGGTTGTTTTCAAGTCCGAAATACGGCCATCCGTCCACCCATGTTACGGGTGAAAGGCAAGTGGTGCGTCCGACTGCAAGGAAGTCCAGCATGGAGAAGCCCCACCAGTCGCCGTTCTCCAGCTGGATTATCCCTCCCTGATGAAGTGTCGCGCATCCCATATTGTCCGCATTGGGCTTGCGGATTTCCATCTTCCATTTCTTCATTTCCGGCATGGCACCGTCCATCGGTACATTTGTAATCCACGTGGAATGCTCGGTTCCCATTGTTTCCCGACAACTGATTACGCGTGTCTCGTAAGGGCCTTCCAATTTGTCGGCACGCGCACACATCATCCGTCCCATAGGCGCATAGTCAGCACTGATAATGTAATACCTTCCGTTAATCTTATAGGCGTGATGTCCCTCCCCCATAGCATTTCCACGAGGTATAATGCAACGGTCACTGCCTTCCACAAAACCGCTCAGGTCTGGTTTGATTTCGATGCAATGAACTTCATCATAGCCGTAAATCGCATATATTTTCCCATTGTCAAACAATACGGATACATCGTGGGTAGCCCCTCCCATATTGTGGTGTTTCCATGGACCTTTCGGATTTTCGGAAACAAAAATCTGCATTCCGATTCCGTTGATGTTCGAGAATATGTAGAACTTTCCTTCATGATATCGGATGCAGGGAGCCCAGATGCCTTGTCCGTATGCTTCCTTTCCACCTTCGAGCCGGAATCTGGAATCATCGACCGGAATGCGGTCGAATGCATAGCTGCAGAACTCCCAGTTGACAAGATCCTTTGATTCCAGAACAACCAGACCGGGATTGCAGTGCATTGTTGTACCTACCAGATAGAACGTATCGTTTACCCGAATCATATCTGGGTCCGAAAATTCATCGTAGAACAAAGGGTTTGTAAAGGTCCCGTTTCCATTGTCGGCTGTCCAGGATTTCTGTTGTCCCCATGCTACAAGAATTGCTAGATTGAGAATGGCGGCTAATGACAGGATTTTCCGCATCTGCATTCTCATTATAAACAGGAATAGATTTCTTTTCATTTTTATCGTTTTATTGAATGAATATTTTAAGATAGCCTATGAATTAAAAAAGTTGTGCGCATTCGGATGATGGCTGATTGTTTTTATGTCAGTTTTTTCCCCGAAGACACACAACCCATAAAAGTCAGTAAGCGGGTATGTCAGAATAAAATGTCATTTTCTTTTTGTCAATACGTTCAAGATGACATTGCTTGTTGATGGCGGGATTCTATTTTGACATCCCCTTGGCCCTCAAAGATTTTCTTTTTATTAAGTTTATTTGTTTGGCGTCTCCCAGATTTTGGTGTTGCTGCACTTTGCGTCAATCCACAGGTCACCGCACTTGAACTTGAAGGCACCCTCTTCCAGTCTCCATTTGCCGTCATAGTCAACGAAAGCCATGTCGCTTCCTTTCAGTTTCAACGTGACAGTCTTAGTCTCACCCGGTTGCAACGTAATCTTGTCAAAGTTGCGCAGGCGGATGTTATCGGGTGTACTGCCTGCCACAAGGTCCTTCGAGAACAGGAGCACGCTTTCCTTTCCGGCCATTTTGCCCGTGTTGGTCACGTCCACCGTGAAGGTCAGTTCGTCATCGGCGTTGAAAGTTGTCTTGTCCAATTTCAGATTGGCGTATTTATAAGTGGTGTAGCTCAGTCCGAAGCCGAACGGCCACTGGATATCCATCACCGAGTCGTAGTTGTAGTTCCCGCCCATCTGTCCGATGTCCTCACATGGTTTGTAGTCGTATGTGGCGAGTGCGTTGATGTGTTTCGGATAAGTGAACGGCATCTTTCCGCTGAAGTTGCTGTCTCCGGCGAGCAGGTTGGCGAGCGCGTCACCTCCGTAGTTGCTCGGGAGCATCACGTTCACGATAGCCTTGGCCAGCGGCTCGATGTCCTTGATGAGGCGCGGGCGGCCTTGGTTGAGAATCAGAACGATGGGCTTTCCGGTCTTTGCCAATGCTTTCACCAGTTCCTGCTGATTGGACGACAGGTTCAGGTCGGTCAGGTTGCCCGGAGTCTCACAGTAGGAGTTTTCGCCTACACAAGCGACAATTACATCGGCACGGCTTGCTGCGGCAACGGCCTTCCCGATTTCCGGCGTGTTCTCTTCCCACCAGTTGTCGTTCTTATAGGGCGCATAGGTTACGCCCGGCTCATAGATGATGTTCTCTTTCCCGTATTTGTTGCACAGTGATTCATAGATAGTATTGTAGGCTTGCGCACATTCGTCGGCACGGTGTCCTTGCCAGCTGTACGACCATCCTCCGTTGAGGCACCGCATCGAATTGGCGTTCGGACCGGTAAGCAGGATTCGTTTCCCTTTTGCGAGCGGGAGCAGGCTGTCTTCGTTCTTTACCAGCACTTCCGATTCTTCGGCTGCCTGCAGTGCAACTTCCGCAAATTCTTTCGAACCAAATTTGTCGTATTCTTTCACATCCCAGTAAGGATGCTCGAACAGTCCGAGGCGGTATTTCAGACGCAACACACGTGACACCGCATCATCGATGCGGCTCATCGGCACCTCGCCTTCTTCCACCAGTTCCTTCAGGTAGTCGCAGAAACTTACTTCATACGGTACCATTGACATGTCAATGCCCGCATTGATGGCAATCTTGATAGCTTCCTTTTTGGTCGCCGCAATGTGGTCGCGCGTGCAGAGGTTGTTGATGTCCGCCCAGTCGGTCACGATAAGTCCGTCCCAGTTCAAATCCTCTTTCAGCCATTGGGTGAGGAACTCCTGGTTGGCGTGGAAAGGCATCCCGTTGTCCACACCGGAGTTGACCATCACGCTCAGTGCGCCGTGGCGTACCGCTTCGAGGTAGGGGGTGAAATGCTTCTCGCGCATGTCGCTCCGTGAGATGGACGAGGGTGTGCGGTCTTTTCCCGAGACGGGAACCCCGTAACCCATGTAGTGTTTCATGCAGGCCGCCACGTTGTATTTCCCGATATGGTTCGGGTCGTTCCCCTGGAAGCCTTCTACAGTTGCCTTGCCCATCTCGGCGTTCACATAGCAGTCTTCGCCAAAGTTCTCCCACATGCGCGACCAGCGCGGGTCTCTTCCCAAATCGACTACCGGCGCGAAGTTCCACGGAATGTTGCAGGCCTTGGTCTCGTAGGCAGAGATTTCCGCACTCCGTTTTACGAGGTCCCGGTTAAATGTGGCCGCCATGTTCACTCCCTGCGGAAACATGGTTCCGTCCAGCGTGTAGGTTGTCCCGTGTATCTGGTCTACGCCGTAGATGCAGGGGATTCCGATTTCCTTCATTGATACTTCCTGAATCTGCCTGATGGCTTCCGCCCATTTTTCTTTTGTTTGTGCCACGCTCAAAGGTACGTTCAGCAGGGAACCTACCTTGTATTTGCCTATTACGGTGTCGAGTTTCGCCTTGTCAAGCGTGAATCCGTTTTTTCGGCTGGCATCGAAATCGGTCACTACATCGATGGTAATCTGGCACATCTGTCCGATTTTTTCTTCCAATGTCATCTTGTCCAGCCATTGCTTGATGCTTTCTTCGATTTGTGGATCGGAAGGGATGGCGGGACTTGCCGTGTGCTGTTGGCAGCCGGTCTGTAGCAGAGCACCTGTACATAGCATGAATACCACTGCGAATTTGGAAATGTTTTTCATGAAATTCTTATCTATTTTTGGTTTGTAATATACAAATGTACGAAAGGGGAATTTGCCGTTTATGTCGATACTATTTTAGCAGATACTCCGCATTTCCGGCTGCGGATGCTCCAATCGTTCTCCCGTCTGCAAAGATAGTCTTTTTCCCGTATCCTCCTACAGATTCTCCATCGCATGGATATTGAAAATGAGGGGGGCGTATGTTTCGCTTTGGTGCTCCAATTGTTGAATTGGGGAAGCAGGAAACAAAACGGACATTATCCGGTAACATTTTATCATGTTACATAACAAACTCTCATGTCCCTGAAACGAATCAGTCGGTACATATATAATAATATTCCGTAATTTTGTTATTATCATAAAAAGCAGTTTTTTAATGTATTTGTTGAATCATTAAACATTTAATTCTTATGAGAAAGACAATTTTGTTTGGGCTGGCGGCCGCGATGTTGGCTACTGCCTGTTCGGAAGAAGATGACTTGCGGCAGGGGATTGCCGGCGAGGGAATCACTTTCACTTCGTCTGTAATGTCACGCGCGACAGACACAAGTTTTGAACCCGAAGACGCAATCGGTGTTTCCATGTATACAGAAAGCGGTTTTGTAGGGAATGCCACCAATGTGCACTATACCACTGCGGACGGAAGTGGATTTACTTCCACAAACCCGATGACCTGGGGAGCTGCAGGTAGTGCGGAAACTGTAGATTTTAAAGGGGTATATCCGTATAAGGCTGGTGCGGTAGCTGATGGAATCTATTCATTTACTCTTGCAACAGGAGAGGGAGCTTCGTTGAGTGATAATGATGTGATGTATTCTTCAATGACTGACGTAGCGGTTGGTTCGAATAATGTCAACTTGACTTTTAAACACAAGCTGGTAAAGGTGGTCATGCAGGTTTATGATCAGAACAGAAACCCTTTACCCGGTGCAACGGTAAAAATAAACAACCAGCAGACAAGCGGTACGTTGAATTTGGCTGACGGTACGGTGACAAGTACCAGTGCTGCCGATGCAACATTGGATTTTGCAAGCAATCCCGATGTAGAAGGGGAATATCAGACAATCGTAATGCCTTCTGCCGCAACGCAAGGAAGGGTGATAACAATCACTTATAAAAATGTAGACTATCCTTGTCCGGTAGATATGTACGCTTTTGACTCAGGAACAAAAATCATATTTTCGGCTACTCTCAATCCGGATGGAACCGTTTCACCAGGCAAAACAGTCATTGTTTCTGCCGATGTTAAGGACTGGGAGGAAAAAAAGGTTACCAGCGGATGGATATTTGGTGAAGGGGACAGTTTTGTGGTTGAAGGAAAGATTTCCTATCAGTTATTGACAGAACCTACTGTTCTGTCAGCCAATGTTTCCCAGTTTGGAAACTTTGGTAACAAACAACTTGACGCAACGGATGTCTATAGTCTCGAATATAAACGAGATAATGCTGCTGATGATGCTACTATTACGATATCTGGTAAAGACTATACTTTGCAGAAAGGGTTAACTGCTGGTACACTCTTGATAGCTGCAGGGGATAATAAGAAAGGTGGCATTGATGTGACTTCGGAAGATGAAGGCATTGAGCTGACGAGTGTTTTGGTTTATACTAATGAAAACATTGGTCTTCCTATTACGCTTTGGACCGGTGATGGATCAGCAGGAAACGGAACTGTTGGAGATGATGTTGATTCCTACCCAGTAATAGCACGTATTACACTTAGTGAGGAACAACAGAATTTGTTTGTCCCAGGTGCAATTTTACGATGCTATTTGGCAGATGGTAATGATGCAGCTGTATTACGTTTGGGAACTTTGCAGCTTTATTATTCGTGGAGAAATTTAGGAATATTTGATGATGTTAGTAATTGCTTGACAAATGTATTAACTCTTGCAATGTGTGATGAGGTGAAAGATGATGGAAATATAATGATTTTTGGGCAGAACTGGAGTAATATACGATTGAATCGAGTGGAATTGGTTCCTGCTTCGGATGATGAAGTTTTTACTGATTTGTTGTGGTGTCATAAGGCTGAAGGCGGTGCAGATTGTAGTATGAGTTGGGGTGATATATTGGTTAATATTCCTACATCTTTGAGATCTGGTGATATAATTCGTGTTACTTATACCGATGCTGCAGAGGGGGCTTATCTTGAGGGTGTGGCTGGAGATGTGGATTTAGAGACTACTCCGGATGCACCGAGAATGCTTCAAAGAACCGAAGTTTCAGTAGGGGGTAGTTCTGTTGATTTTGACATTAATGAGGAAACTTGTACAGCTTTGTTGGGGCTTGAGTGCCGATCTCTGATTATCAATGGAGAAAACCTCACTGTACACAAAATCCAGCTGGTTCGCGGATCAAGAGAATAAGCAAACAGACTGATTGACAAATAGAAGATGGGGGTATATCCGTAGGGGTACACCCCCATTGTTTTTCTTTTGTCCGGACACGTAGTGAAAATGCAATTGGCATTTGCTTTTTTCCTTTCTTTTTTCTTCTTTTGTACACTCAAAAAAACATTTTTGGTCTATCAGAATGAAAATGCGTTTCCTGTTTATATTAAGTTTTTTATCGGTGGTGGTTTCATTGTCCGCCCGGAATTTCATGTTCAAGCATCTGGAGGTGGCTGACGGACTTTCCAATAACTCCGTTTATGCCATTCTGAAAGATAAGGACGGCTTCATGTGGTTCGGGACAGCTTCCGGACTGAACCGTTATGACGGATATCGTTTCAAGGTCTACCGGCATCTTGCTGAAGATTCGACATCCATCCCCGACAATAATGTAATCGGCCTGATGGACGCTCCCGATTTCCTGTGGGTACGATTGAGTACGGGATATGCATTGTTCGACAAGACAAAAGACCGGTTCAATAGAAATCTGGAAGAGTTTATGAGGAGTATAGGAAGCAAGATGAAAGGTCCGGAATACGTGTATGTCGATTCGTTGGAAAACACGTGGCTCAGTGTGCCGTCTGAAGGCTTTTACCGGGTAAGCAAAGACAGACAGGTACAGTTCCGGTCTCTGCATGCCCTGAAGCTTCCTGATTACGGAGTCAATGCCATAGCCGAATGCTGTGACGGAATTCTCCTGCTTTATGCTTCGGGAAGAATGGTGTGTCTAGACTCTTCGGATATGAAGATAAGATGGATAAAGGACGACATTGAAAAACAGGTGAAAGACAGAACGGCACGTTTCTCTCTCTTTGTGGACAAAGACAACTGCGTATGGATAAGTTGTGTGAGCGGTTTGTGGGCTTATGATGTGGAGGCAGGAAGATGGCTTGCAGATTTGGTAGAGCCATGGAGGAATCAGTCAGATTTTGTCCATTCGGTATCTCAGGACCGGCAGGGAAGAATCTGGATAGGGAAGGATTATGGGGGCATCGATGTCCTCGACAAGAAAACCAGGAAGGTGATTAATGTGGCGAATAATGTGAAGAACCCCCGGAGCTTGTCGCACAACACTGTCTATGCACTGTATGCTGACCGTAATGGAGTGATGTGGGTGGGAACCTATAAGAAAGGCGTTTCCATGTATGGGGAGAGCATGTTCAAGTTCAATATGCATGAAGTGGGTGACGTTACCTGCATCGAACAGATGGACAATGAACGTCTGTGGTTGGGAACGAACGACCGGGGACTCATTTTATGGAACAGAAATACAGGCTTGGCAGAAAAATCCTATAACTTGGGCTGTCCGGTAGTCTCATTGCAGAAGTCATCTGACGGGCGGTTGTGGATTGGTACATTCAATGGCGGACTTTATTGTATGGAACATGGCCGTCTGCTTCATTATACCATGTCAGACGGGTTGCTAAACAAGAGCGTTTGGGCATTGGAGACAGAAGGTTCCAGACTTTGGCTCGGTTTTCTGGAAGGAGGGCTTCAATATATAGACCTGAAGCGGAATGAGCTTCATACCTATAAACAGATTGAAGATATGGTTTCGTCACTGGATGTGACGGAAGATGACGAACTGGCTGTCGGCATGTTAGGTGGTACGGCTCTGATTGATTTGCAGAATCCTGACAAGTGCTATCGGGTGGGGAGTGATGACAAAATTGAGAGAGGCGGAACTGACAAGTATGAGGTGAATCAGGTGTACAGTGACAGCCGTGGTCTAATCTGGATTGCCACTCGCGGTAATCTGAAAGTCTATGACAAGAAAGCCCATTCCGTAAAAGTCTTTCCGGACATAACGGGTGTGTCGGGTGAAATCATATCCGGAATAACGGAAGACCGGAATCATGACATGTGGATTTCTTCTACACGTCAGATGGTGCATCTGAAATTCTCCGGGGACAGCCGCAGAGGATATGTGTTCGAGCCACGCGTATATAATGAAAAGGACGGTCTGCAGAACTGCGACTTCAATCTACGGGCGATAAGGACTTTACAGGACGGCACGATTGTGGCCGGCGGACTTTATGGACTGAATGTGTTCAATCCCGATGAAATGCGTTATAACAAAGTACTTTCCAAGGTGATGTTCTCATCTCTTTATTTGTTCGACAAGGAAGTGAAGACCGGAGAAAAATATGACGGACGTGTAATCCTTCCGGGGGACTTGAACCGGTTCAGGAAGATTGAACTGGACTATGACCAGAATATCTTTACCGTGGAGTTTGCTTCAGACAACTTCAATCTGCCGGACAAGACAACCTACCAATATAATTTGAAGGGGTTGGGAGACGGATGGCTCGTCCTTCCCGCAGGGATAAACCGTGTGACTTTTACCAGTCTTGCTCCCGGAACATATACACTGAATGTGAAGGCCACAAACAGTGACGGATATGAAGGTACAGATGTCGCCCGCCTGACGATTGTGGTGCATCCTCCTTTCTGGCTTGCGTGGTGGGCATGGCTGTGTTATGCGTTTGTTTTTGTGTCGCTGCTGTTTCTTGCCCGCAGGCATATCCTACGAAGGGAACGCGAAAAGTATCGTATGCAGCAGATAGAACATGAAGCAGCTAAGAATGAGGAGGTGAATCAGATAAAGTTTCGTTTCTTCACGAATATCAGTCATGAACTCCGGACTCCGCTGACCTTGATTATCGCTCCGCTGGAAGAACTGCTGGCACAGGAGAAGGATGAGTCGCGTAAATCGGTGTTGACGCTGATGTACCGGAATGCAAGGCGGCTGTTGATGCTAGTCAATCAGTTACTCGATTTCCGGAAAGGGGAGATGAGCGGACATCAACTATCGTTGGCGGAGGGAGACATTGTGTCGTATGTCCGTGAGGTCTGCAATTCGTTTCTGCTGATGGCCGACAAGAAGCATATCCGTTTCTCTTTCTTTTCCGGAGTGGAAAGTTTTTCGATGGCCTTCGATGTGGACAAAGTAGGGAAAGTGATGATGAACCTACTTTCAAACGCATTCAAGTACACTCCTGACGGTGGACGTGTGACCGTGATAATGGAGCGTATAGAGGGTGAAAAGGAAATGATGGAGATAAAAGTTTCCGACACAGGAATCGGCATTCCTGATGCGGATAAGGAGCATGTCTTCGAGCGTTTCTATCAGACTGACCATAAGGGTATGGAGGAAACGACGGGTAGCGGAATTGGGTTGAGTCTGGTGTGTGATTTCGTCCGTCTGCATGAGGGGACAGTGGAAGTGTTCGACAACATAGGGACAGGGACTGTGTTTGTGGTGCGCATTCCGGTAAGGCATGTGGATGTCATGGCCGAACTGCCGAAACCTGTTGTGGGGCAATCGGATGCAGATAGTGTATCGGAGCAGGTTGTGGAGCAGACCGACCGCAGCAGTTTCCCGCTTCTGCTCGTTGTGGACGACAACGAAGACTTCCGCATGTTCATGAAGCACAGCCTTGAGCTGCAGTATCGTGTGGAGACGGCTTCGGACGGGGAACAGGCATGGAAGATGATTCAGGAGAATTGTCCGGACCTTGTAATCAGTGACGTGATGATGCCGGGTATGGACGGGAACGAACTGTGCCGGATGATTAAGTCGGACAAGCGGACATCGCATATCCCCGTAATCCTGCTCACTGCCCGTCAGGGGGATGAGTCGAAGGTAGAGGGACTTGAAACGGGTGCGGACGACTATGTGACCAAGCCTTTCAATATGATTGCGCTGGTTCTGCGTATCCGCAAGCTAATTGAGCTGAGCCATTACCGCCAGGTCACCCATGCGACGATTGATCCTGCCCCCAGTGAAATTGTTATTACCTCTCTGGATGAAAAGTTGATAGAAAAGGCAATCAAGTATGTGGAAGACAATATCTCCCGAAGTGACTTGTCGGTCGAGGAACTGAGCCACGAACTGGGGATGAGCCGTGTGCATCTGTACAAGAAGCTGTTGCAAATAACGGGCAAGACTCCGATTGAGTTCATCCGCGTAATCCGTTTGAAAAGAGCCGCACAGTTGTTGCGTGAAAGTCAACTCCATGTGTCGGAAGTAGCATACGAAGTAGGTTTCAACAATCCGAGATATTTCAGCCGTTACTTTAAGGATGAGTTCGGAGTTTTACCTTCCGTCTACCAGGAAAAAGAGGGAAAGTAACAAATCATACCCTGAGTGAAAACATATAAGACAGATGATAGATAAATGCAGGTTTTATATGAAACATTTGGATTCACAAGTTTGGATAATAACCTATACCTTTACAAAAAGAAATATTATCATTAAACTTTAATATCAGGGATATGGATATGAAAAACATTTCTTATTATCTACTAGCTTGTCTGTTATTAGGCTCATGTTCAAAAATTTATGAAGAAACAGATAATGGAGTGATTATAAAAGTACAACAGAAAAACGATACAGATGTGCAGCTGGTACGTCTGCAAGTGATGGGCGACAAACTTGTCCACGTGTCGGCGACACCGGAAAGTAAGTTCGCCGACCCCCAAAGTCTGGTTGTGATTCCGCAGAAGGAACAGACGCCGTTCGGTGTGGAACAGAAAGGTGATACGGTGACGGTCGTTACTTCCGAGCTCCGTGCTTCCGTACTTGCATCGACCGGGGAGGTCTGGTTTACAGATGAAGAAGGGAACATGATTCTTCAGGAAAACAAGGGAGGCGGCAAGACGTTCACTCCTATAGAGGTAGAAGGGACCAAAGGCTATACTATCCGTCAGGTTTTTAAGTCACCGGACGATGAGGCTTTCTACGGACTGGGACAGCACCAATCGGATGAGTTCAATTACAAGGGAAAGAATGAAGAACTCTTCCAGTACAACACGAAGGTTTCCGTTCCGTTCATCGTTTCCAACAAAAATTACGGCGTGCTTCTTGACAGCTATTCGCTCTGCCGTTTCGGCAATCCGAACGATTATTCCCAGTTGGGGGATGTGTTCAAGCTGTATGACAAGGACGGAAAAGAGGGAGCGATAACAGGTACTTATGTCCCCGCTCCGGAATCGGGTGCCGGAACATTGGTCCGCCGGGAGGACTCGCTTTATTTTGAGCATCTGGTCAGAGGCGACCTGAATCATGTGGTGAATTTGCCGGAAGACTTTCCGCTGTATGGCTCAAAGGTCACTTATGAAGGGGAGATTGAGCCTTCGCAGAGCGGGGAATTCAAGTTCATCCTCTATTATGCAGGCTATACCAAAGTGTATATCGACAACAAACTGGTGGTTCCGGAGCGCTGGCGCACGGCATGGAATCCGAACAGCTATAAGTTCTCCGTGAATCTGGAGGCCGGAAAGCGTGTGCCGTTGAAGGTGGAATGGAATCCGGACGGAGCGGTTTCTTATTCCGGGTTGCGTGTGTTCAGTCCGGTTGACCCGAAAGAGCAGGGCAAACAGTCGTGGTGGAGTGAAATGACTCCTCAGCTGGACTATTATTTTGTCGCCGGTGATGATATGGATGATGTAATCAGCGGTTACCGTACCTTGACAGGCAAGTCTCCCATCATGCCTAAATGGGCGATGGGCTATTGGCAGAGCCGGGAGCGTTACAAGTCGCAGGATGAAATGTTGGGTGCGTTGAAAGGTTTCCGTGACCGGAAAATTCCGATAGACAACATTGTGCTCGACTGGAGCCACTGGCCGGAAAACGCATGGGGAAGCCATGAGTTCGACAAGGCACATTTCCCGAATCCGAAAGCGATGGTCGATTCGATTCATGCCATGCACGGGCGGATGATGATTTCCGTCTGGCCGAAGTTCTATACTACAACAGAACATTTCAAGGAGTTTGACGAGAAGGGCTGGATTTATCCGCAGTCCGTGAAGGACAGCCTGAAGGATTGGATTGGCAAAGGGTACACATACGGCTTCTATGACGCATACAGTGCCGAGGCACGCAAGCTGTTCTGGAAACAGATGTACGAACACTATTATCCGTTGGGCATCGATGCCTGGTGGATGGATGCCAGCGAACCGAACGTACGCGACTGTACGGATTTGCAGTACCGTAAGGACTTGTGCGGGCCTACGGCATTGGGTCCGTCGGCGGAATATTTCAATGCGTATGCGCTGATGAACGCGGATGCCATCTACAACGGACAGCGCAGTGTGGACAACAACAAGCGGGTATTCCTGCTGACCCGTTCGGGCTTTGCCGGCTTGCAGCGTTATTCCACCGCTACATGGAGCGGTGACATCGCGACCCGTTGGGAAGATATGAAGGCACAGATTTCCGCCGGTCTGAATTTTGCAGTCAGCGGAATTCCCTATTGGACAATGGATATAGGTGGCTTCTGTGTAGAGAACCGTTATGTGGCGGGACAACAGCAATGGAATGCTACAAGGACAGAAAATGCAGACTGCAAGGAATGGCGTGAACTGAACACGCGCTGGTTCCAGTTCGGAGCCTTCTGCCCGCTGTATCGTGCGCACGGGCAATATCCGTACCGTGAGCCGTGGGAAATCGCTCCGGAAGGTCATCCTGCATACAATTCCATCGTATATTATACGAAATTGCGCTACAACCTGATGCCTTACATCTATTCGCTTGCCGGCATGACCTGGTTCAAGGACTATACCATCATGCGTCCGCTGGTTATGGATTTCACGTCGGATGTGAATGTCAACAATATCGGTGACCAGTTCATGTTCGGTCCGGCGTTTATGGTTTCTCCGATCTACCGTTATGGAGACCGCAGCCGTGAGGTCTATTTCCCGAAGTCAGAAGGCTGGTATGATTTCTATACCGGAAAGTTCCGGGAAGGCGGAGTAAAAGCAGAAGTGGAGGCTCCTTACGAACGTGTTCCACTGTATGTGCGTGCCGGTTCTATTGTCCCGTTCGGTGAGGACATACAGTATTCTGATGAAAAGCCCGCCGCACATATACGTCTTTATGTATATCAGGGTGCTGACGGCGAGTTTACACTTTATGAGGACGAAGGCGTGAACTACAACTATGAAAAGGGGATGTACGCGATGATTCCGATGGAATATGACGATGACAGCCGTACGCTGACTATTGGCGAACGTCAAGGCTCGTTCCCGGGTATGTTGAAGGAACGTACATTTACGGTAGTGGTGGTCAATAAGGACAGACCGCAGGCTTTTGATATAAAAGCCAAAGGTATTGATGTGCAATATACAGGTAAAGAAGTTTCAATAAAGATTTGATTGAGGACCTGTTTAAATAATGCCAGATTTATTTGGTGAATTGTTCCAGGGAAACAGACAGGAAGCAGAAGAAGTCTGATTGCGTCGTTTCACCGAAAAAAATTTAAACAACTGCTGAAGTACGTTTGATTTTTTCAAAGAGAGAAAAATCCCGACAACAGGGATGATCTCGAGGGCTTTTTTGCCTTTGTAAATGACCGGGTAATATAATAGGTTTTCAATAGAAAGAGTAAAATATGAAGAAATTATTGCTTTTCTTACATGTGTTTTGTTGTTCCTGCTTTATGGTATTTAGTACAACTGTTAGTACCTGCCGTGACAGGATAAACTTCGGTGATTGCTGGCGTTTTCACAATGGAGATGAACCTGAAGCTGTCGATGCAAATTTTGAGGATACAGGCTGGCAGTTGCTAGACCTGCCCCATGACTGGGCCATAGAAGGTAACTTCAGTAAGGACCATCCTTCCGGTACGGGAGGCGGTGCGCTTCCCGGCGGCATAGGGTGGTACAGAAAGACATTTGTCCCTGAAAAAGCGGATTCAGACATGAAGTTCCGGATTGTGTTCGATGGAGTCTATATGAATTCGGAAGTATATCTCAATGGTATCCTGTTGGGACGTCGTCCTTACGGCTATATAACTTTCAGCTATGATCTGACTCCTCATCTGAAATGGGGGGAGAAGAATGTGCTGGCAGTGCGTGTGGATAATTCGGAACAGCCAAACTCCAGATGGTATTCGGGCTGCGGCATTTACCGGAATGTATGGCTGGTGAAAACGGAAGCTGTGCATGTCGGCGAGTGGGGTACTTATGTAACGGCTCCTGTTGTAAACAAGTCGAAGGCTATTGTACGTGTGCAGACAACAGTTTCCAATGAAACAGATGTGGATATAAAGGTGACCGTCTGTTCATCGCTGTTTGATGCGGAAGGTAAATGTGTAGCCAAGACTGATACTTTGTGCCGAGTCGGCGGGCAGGCGGATGCAGTGGCTGTCCAGCAGTTGAGTGTGGCAGATCCGCATCGTTGGGATGTTGAATCCCCTTATCTGTATACGCTTATAACGGAGCTGATGGATGGTGAACATTGTATCGACCGGTATGAAACTATCACTGGTATCCGTTCGTTCAAATTTGACGCACAAAAAGGTTTTGTGCTGAACGGAAAGCCGACCAAGATAAACGGAGTATGCATGCATCATGATTTAGGTTGCCTGGGAGCTGCCGTGAACATGCGTGCTATCGAACGTCAGTTGGAAATTCTGAAGGAAATGGGCTGCAATGGTATACGTTGTTCACACAATCCTCCCGCTCCCGAATTGCTTGACCTGTGCGACCGGATGGGGTTTATCGTAATGGATGAGGCTTTTGATATGTGGCGCAAGAAAAAGACAGCGCATGACTATGCGCGTTATTTCAATGACTGGCATGAGCGTGACCTGCACGACTTTATCATGCGCGACCGTAACCATCCTTCAATTTTTTTGTGGAGTATCGGCAACGAAGTGCTTGAACAATGGAGCCATGCGGATGCGGATACGTTAAGTCTGGAAGAGGCGAACCTGATTCTGAACTTCGGCCATTCGGATGATATGCTGGCTAAAGATGGGGAAATGAGTGTGAATTCCCTACTTACGAAGAAACTGTCGGATCTCGTGAAGGCACTTGACCCGACGCGTCCTGTTACGGCAGGTTGTAATGAACCGGCTCCGGGCAATCATTTGTTTAAATCGGGGGCACTGGATATTATAGGTTATAACTATCATAATGCCAATATTCCGGATGTGCCGAAGAACTTTCCGGGAAAGCCGTTCATCATTACTGAAAGCAATTCGGCATTGGCTACACGCGGATATTACAGGATGCCGAGCGACAAGGAGCTTCTTTGGCCGGAGAGATGGGACAAGCCGTTCTATGATTCCAGTTTCTCCTGTTCTTCTTATGACAATTGTCATGCTCCGTGGGGCAACACACATGAGGAAACACTTAAACTAATACGTGACAATGACTTTATCAGCGGACAATATGTGTGGACAGGTTTCGATTATATAGGAGAACCAACACCATTTGGATGGCCGGCGCGCAGTTCCTATTTCGGCATTGTGGATCTGGCAGGTTTCCCGAAGGATACATATTATCTGTATCAGTCAGAATGGTCGGAGGAGCAGGTCTTGCATCTTTTCCCGCATTGGAATTGGAAGCCGGGGCAGGTTGTGGATATGTGGTGCTATTACAACAAGGCGGATGAAGTGGAATTGTTCGTCAATGGAAAATCGCAGGGAGTGAAGTCAAAGACTCCGGACTGCCTGCATGCGATGTGGCGCGTGGAATATGAGCCGGGAAGCGTGAAAGTTATAGCACGGAAGAATGGCAAAGTTGTCGGAGAAAAAGAAATCCGTACGGCGGGTGAACCGGTACAGATTCGTCTGACTCCTGACCGTTCGCAGTTGACGGCCGATGGAAAGGATTTGAGCTTTATCACTGTAGAGATTCTGGATGAAGAAGGAAATTTATGTCCGAATGCGGACAATCTGGTGAACTTTGAAGTTGAAGGTGACGCATTCATTGCCGGTGTGGACAATGGAAGTCCGATTTCGATGGAACGCTTCAAGGATAACAAACGCCGGGCGTTCTATGGAAAATGTCTGGTTGTGATTCAGAATCAAGGAAAGCAGGGTACGGCACATTTAGTGGCAACATCTAACGGATTACAATCAGCTAATGTAAAAATTACAATTGATTAGTTATACAAATTTATTTAAAAAGCCATGAATTTAAAAGCAAGAAAATTGTGGACCTCTATTGGATTATTGATTTTATGTCTTTCTGCATCAGCGGGAACAAGCAAGCAAAATGATGAATCCCTATTGAAGCCTCGTATTGTCGTCTTAACAGATATTGCTCCGGCTGATGTTGAGCCTGATGATATGGAATCCATGGTCCGTTTGTTGGCTCATGCAGATATGTTTGAGATAGAAGGACTGGTCGCTACAGGCGGATGGAATATCTGTGGCGGTACCTATCCCGAAAGTTGGATGGACAGTTTGTTGACGGTCATCGACGCTTATGAAAAAGATTTGCCTAATCTGATGAAGCGGTCGGAGCAGGAAGGTTTTTTACCGGAAAGGCAGGAGAACGGAAAGCAGGAATTGGGCTATTGGCCCACTGCCGGTTATCTGCGCAGTCGGACGGTGTTGGGAAGCAGAGGGCTGGGAATAGAACGGATTGGTGAAAACAATGATTCTCCGGGAAGTGACTTGATAATCAAGCTGGTTGATGAAGAGGACAGCCGTCCGTTATGGATTACGGTATGGGGCGGTGCCAACACATTGGCACAGGCTGTGTGGCGGGTTAGAAAGGAACGGAGCGAATCGGAGGTGCATAAGTTTCTGGATAAACTGTGTGTATATACGATTACAGATCAGGACGTATGTGGGGGGCCTCCTGTAGATTATGCATTCAGTTCCCATCAATGGCTGCGTAAGACTTGCGGAAAGGAGTTGCGTTTCTTCTGGGATGAAAGTGCCTGGCTTGTGCAGAACACGCTTGGAAGTATGAATTGGAATGAATATGCCACCCATATACAGGGACATGGCCATTTAGGAAAGGTCTATCCGAAAAACAAATATGGAGTAGAAGGGGATACGCCTTCTTATCTGCATGTCTTTCCCAATGGGTTGAATAATCCTGCTGTGGGCAATCAGGTGGGTTGGGGCGGCTATTTCCGTTGGGCGCTTTCGCCTGACAGCCTGACGGAGTGTTACACCAATGCAGCTCCGGATGTTAAAGCTGTATCCGAGAAATACGAGAAATATTTTTATCCGGCCATATTTGCCGATTTTGCAGCCCGGATGGATTGGGCAGCTTGTGGCGAAGGAAATCATAATCCGTCTGTCTATGTAAATGGCAAAAAGGGTTTGGATCCTATCATCATTACTTCGAAAGTGGGACGAAGAATATGGCTGGACGCATCTGAATCAATTGATGTGGATAATGACTCATTAGCATATCATTGGTGGATATTGCCAGAAGCTGGTACCTATACAGGCCATATAGAGATTATGCAAACTGATAAGCCTGTCGCATTCTTTGATATACCACAAGATGCAGCAGGCAAGGAATTACATATGATTTGTGAAGTAATGGACAATGGTTCTCCTGCACTGACTGGATATAGAAGGGTGATTATACGCCCGGTTGATTAATTTGTGCGATTGCATATAGCAAGTTACTCCCATTTTAAAGACTGAAAAAACTTCATTGGCTTTGGAAAAAAGATAGTTACACTTACTATTCGTCTTGATATGCTGAAATACTTTAATAACAGAAAACATGAATGACAAACTTAGTCTAGCAAGTTCAAGTTGTATATAGATACTTAATGAGACCAAATTTGTTTACGAATAAATCGTAAGTAAGTTTATAGCCAATTGGATTGAAAGGCCTGCTTTCTCGCTTTCAGTCCAATTTCGGTTATCGGACAAGATTTCAATAGAAGAAACAATGATTAGGCAATGAGGGAAAATGTATATTTACAAATATTGCAATCCGATAAAAACGATTAAATATAAAAATGTAGCGTTCGACCATTGTGTTTTCAGTGATCGAGTCTTATTCCAAGCCCCGTCAAAAGATGGATAGTTAATAATCTTCTTCCTGATCTACATTCAATAGTGCCTTCCAATCCTTTTCCGGGATGGTTGAACATACTGTAGAAATCCACATAATATATAAGTGTAATCCACATCGTGGTGACAAGTACGGAGAAACTCTAAGAACGTGTCAGTCCTTTTTCATTACCATCAGAAGCAGATTGGCTATAAGCGCACCCAAATCTGTATCTTGATGGCATTTGCACTTTCCCCATAGAAGTATTTCAACGGGAAGTTTTGTTTTATCTGTTTGAACGGCAGTTCAATTTCCCAGCGTTTACGGTAAATCTCTATAATCTCGTTCGAGTCTGACTCCATATCGTTTGTAAGCAATGCTATCAGTTTGTTCTTTTTGCATCGGCATAAGTGATGATAAGGGCATGATGAACGAGCAATCCACTTCCCTTCAGAACTTTTGAGAATGTGATATATTATATGCGCACTTCCATAAGGCCGTCTGTGTTCTTGTACATACAGTCCTCTATAATGCTGTATCTCAGTTTTTTTCTTCATTTTGTCACATACAATACTTCTCTTTATGTGAGAGTTTTCAGTTTCTCATAGTCAATATATGCACAATCCATGGCAACTATGTCTCCCTTGCCCAGTGTTGACGGCCTTAACATAAAAGAATCGTTGGTGACTGCAGATATAAACTTAATATCTGAAGGGACTCTCGCATTGGCGTGTATGACCCGTGTGCACCTTTATGCCCCCTTTCTTTTTGCCAGTCTTGGGATGACGACCCACACCCTTGAATAACAGATTGGAGAACAGTGTGATAGTAGTGGAGTCAATAATCCGAAGACGTTTCATCCAGACTGCATCCCTATTTTTGCGTCTGTCCGCTAAAATGTATACAGTTGGATTATTTATTTAGCGACAGAAATCTAACGGAAATGAGCTGACCTCGCAAATGAAATCAGCCCTAATTTTATACTCCCACACAATTTTTATCGGACAGCAATAATTTACAAACTAAATATCACTATACAGTTTAATTGCGCATTATATTTTAACGTATTTTTTTGCTAAAATATTTGCAAGTTCCAAAAGTTTGCGTACCTTTGCAACCGCAATCGAGAAACATTGGTTGCAAACATAAAAATACTGGTGCCATAGCTCAGTTGGTAGAGCAAAGGACTGAAAATCCTTGTGTCCCCGGTTCGATTCCTGGTGGCACCACTTAAAATCCTGATTTCCATGCGAAATCGGGATTTTTTATTTAGAATTATCCAACCATACCACCTCTCTACAAACTATAATGAGGCGAAGCCCAAATGATGGAAAGGCCTGAAAAGACCGGTCTCGATTAAAAGATTCAATCATTATCTCCCACCACTGCAAAGTTAGCATCATTCCTCAAACTCCGAACGAACAACAATAAAGCCACAAATTTTATGGTATATTGTTCACAGAAGTATATCTTTGTAACTAACAGGGATACCTGTATTTACTATGCACGTAAAGAATCACACAAGATACATAAATCTTGCAAAAATCAGAAGGAGGAAAACCTGCAGTAAAAAAGTGGTAACCTTACCTACAAAACTAACATAAATTCATCATGAAACATTCATTACTAAGAAAAACATCCATTGCCGGTCTCCTGTTTTATCTACTGACAGGAAGTGTATGGGCACAAGACTACCGGCTGACATCACCCGACGGCAAACTGAACATCAACATCTGTACGGAAAAGGCTTTGACCTGGAGCATCGAACAACAGGGAGATACGGTCATACTTCCCTCTGCCATTGCCTTGAAGATAAGAGAGAATCGCCCAAACGGTACGGAAACTACATGGGGGAATCCTGTCAAAGTGAGTAAAGCCTCAGAAAAAGAAATCCGGACCTCGTTCTCCACGCCTTTCTACAAACGTACCGTGGTAAAAGACCAATATAATCAGCTCCTGCTGAAATGCAAAGGCGGATACAGCATCGAATTCAGGGCTTATGACGATGGAGCAGCCTATCGCTTCATTCTGGAACAGCGGAAACCAATGCTCATTGAACAGGAAACAGCCGAATTCAATTTTACAGCAGACCATCAGGCTTTCATCCCCTACGTAAATGACAACCGTGGCGGTGAACGCTATTGCTACCCTTTCGAATCCTATTACGATGAATGCAAACTGTCTGAAATGATACCCGATTCACTGGCCATTACTCCGTTAATGGTAGACTTGGGGAATGGGCACAAAGCTGTCATCATGGATGCGGGAGTAGAAAATTATCCGGGCATGTTCCTGCTTCGGAACAATGACAAACCTCACGCATTGACAGCCACTTTTGCTCCCTACCCTTTGGAAGAGACAGTGGGCGGACATAACCGCTTGAACTTTGTACCTACCCGACGGGCAGACTACCTGGCACATACCGATGCCCGGCAGACACTCCCCTGGAGAGTGGTCATCGTCAGTGAAAAGGATACCCAACTGGCGGACAACGACATGGCACAACGTCTGGCTCCTGCCTGCCGCCTGACCGATACCTCGTGGATAATACCCGGTAAAGTGGCCTGGGACTGGTGGAATGCCTGCAATTTGACCGGAGTAGACTTCAAGGCAGGGATAAACACGCCCACTTACAAAGCATACATCGATTTTGCGGCTGAAAATCACTTGGAATACATCATTATCGATGAGGGTTGGAGCAGTCCGGAGAACCTACTGGATGTAAATCCGGAGATAGATCTTGAAGCACTGATTGCTTATGGGAATCAGAAAAATGTAGGAATCATCCTCTGGTCCAGTTGGAGAAATGCCATCAAGGACACCGACAATACCTTCAAGCACTACAGCAAACTAGGTATCAAAGGCTTCAAGATAGACTTCTTCGACCGCGACGACCAGCCCGTCATCCGCTCCATGTACGAATTGGCACAGAAAGCAGCCGACAACCACCTGGTACTTGACTATCACGGTATCAAGCCGGGCGGTATACAACGCGCTTATCCCAATATTCTTAATTTTGAAGGTGTCAAAGGACTGGAAAATGCCAAATGGGAACCTATCGTCAACGGTCAACCGCTTCACGATTTTCCCCGTTATGACGTCAGTGCTCCATTCCTGCGTATGCTGGCAGGCCCGATGGACTATACTCCCGGAGCAATGATCAACGCTACACGCAGTGCCTTCCGTGCCGTCTATGACCGTCCTATGAGTCAAGGTACCCGTGTTCATCAGATGGCCATGTATACACTTTTTGAATCTCCGTTACAGATGCTGGCAGACAGTCCGAACAAATACCGGAAAGAACAGGAATGTACAGACTTCATAGCCAAAGTTCCCACCGTATTTGATGAAACCGTGGCCTTAGACGGTAAAGTAGGCGAATACATCAGCCTGGCACGTTGCAAAGATGGTATCTGGTATGTAGGAGCCATGACGGACTGGACACCTCGTCAATGCACCATCGACCTGTCCTTTTTGAGTGAAGGTGAATACGAAGCCGAAATCTTTGCCGACGGCATCAATGCGGATCGGGAAGCCACCGATTACCGCAAAGAAATACGTACGGTGAAAGCCAACGACAAATTGAATATTGAAATGGCTCCCGGAGGTGGATGGACAGCACGTATTACCCCCAAGAAATAAATTTACCGGAAGTAACATGATTTCACCGTGAAACATCATCTTTCACCAGAAACGACTGTTTATCAATCTAATGCAACAAGGTGAAAGCGTGAAGGCAATTATCAGAAAGAGCTATTAAACAAGATTCAAGGAATCAATAAAAGAGGCTGTCCCGCTTTAACACGAGACAGCCTCTTCATCATCATATGCACAATACCAGAAAAGCTTCAGATAATAAAACTCAAGAAGGGCTTGACATATATCTAGTCTCTTTTTTGTACCAATACTGCTGTATATCAAAACCAATTCTAATCATCTTTTTCTTACAAAGAGAATCTAACTTTTGATTTCCAGCTGTTTATATAAAATATAAAGAACACCGAATGACAACAAAAAGAAACAAAAGAGTCTCCAAAAGGGGATTTTCTTATTTTTTTTGCAAGTAATTTGATTTATTTCATATATTTGCACAATGATACTTCTCTTTGTA
>OKTC01000093.1_pt1 | contig 43979 bp, 36 predicted proteins | sample 1606181 | NCBI WGS metagenome assembly OKTC01 (sample SAMEA3879529, study PRJEB24766) | human gut metagenome | biome: human-associated habitat; feature: feces | place: USA | collected 1985/1987 | reverse complement strand
GCAAAGCTACAACCAAACCTCAAAGTGTAAAAGGTGCATTTCTTCGAATGCTTACCTTGATGTCGTTTTCGGAGAAAAATCTTTAGCAGAGAATAAAAACGCTCAGTAAGGAGGTACAGTTGATATGAAAAAAATAATCGATACGTGATTTATAATGAAAATAGACGCACTAAATATTCATTTTGCATTCGGTGGAAGTCAATATACTACCTGTAATTTTTCAGCAAAGAAAAAATAGTTCACCTTCCTGCTTTAGGGATGAAGTTTATTAAATAAGTTTATTGATCCATATATACATATATGAGTTTTATTAAACTAGTAAACTTAAAGACTTATCCTCTTTACATGGGTAAATGTAAACTTTAAACTTGTAGAAAGCTCTCCATCCAGTTAGAGAGCTGTTCAGGTTAATGAAGGGCTTTACTTATCTTTTTTCCTTGCTGAAATCGTATATTCTGTTTGGTAGCTTTTAAGAATTTACATCATTATGTATGGTAATGTTATTTTATTTCGTAGAACTCCATAATATCGAGCATTTTGAATAGAATCCCCTCAATGTCGCTATGCCAACTCTGGTGAAAATGCCCATAGCACCAATGTGTAATAGTTCGGCTCTCTTTGAGTGAGTAATAAATGGAATCTATGGTTTGCCGTTCCAGCTGGACATCGGACGCCAGTTGTGTATCATTACTGCTCCATTCGGAAAGACCATTCTTGTTTTGTAATTCACAGAATGAAGGTGACGTATGAGTTATGACACTGTCGATTGGTTGCTCAGACATTATTTTCCCAAGCAGTTCAGAATTGAATACAGGTTTCTCGTTGGGCCAATAATAGTTTGGCTCGTATATTTCTTTACCCATTTCCAGACTTGGCTGATAGCGTTTCTTTTGGATTTGTTCCCATGCGTTAATCCTGTATGAGCGGTCAATAGATATTGCTCCACCTATGCAGAGCAATGTATGTCCACAGGCTTTTATAATTGAATAGTCTGGGATGGCCATGAATCTTTTATGCTTGAATGTTTTGCCATCAAAGTAGGCAGGATTATCATGATTTCCCCTGACGAAAAGAATCCAATTGTTCGCTGTATTCATACGCTTAGTGTTCCTTTTAACTATATTCTCATAATAATCTTTGTTTTGAAATCCAAATCCACAATCTCCTGCTACAATCAGAAGCGTATTTTCCATTCTGTATTGCACACACATTTTGTTTACGAGAAGATTAAAATCCCCGTGAATATCTCCAGAAATGACTATGGATTCGCATTCTGGAAATTCATATATGTTATAGTCTATATTATTCATGCGGTATATTTTCCCAATATGGACGAAGCGTTTCCTGTATGAATGTTACAACTTCTGAGAAGGTAATATCATTAGTCTTCGTGATTTTACGCATGAAAGCTTTCCATCTTACTTCCATCTGCTGATTAATCCCAAAATCTTTTCTGAAGAACATTGTGTTCTCATCGTAAAGTGTGTGCCGGTTCTTGAATGTACGAATTATCGCTTCCTGCAGAACCTCTGTGTCATATTCTTTCTCTTTCAGTATTCTATGCAGATCATAATAGTCTTTCATACGGCTGCTCTGATCAGCAAGGTCTATTATGGCATGCATCTTTTCAGCAATAACGGTTTCTAAAGAATAAGCCAGGATATTTGCACAAGGCAGATGCTCCAACAATATAGGAAAATCCAGATTGACAGGTGAAGGTGTAACCACATCACCAAAACCAATATCCATGGTTAGCACTTGTGCGATTGAGTCCATCTTTACCGGTATGCTTAGGCGTATTCCATGATAGTCTTTGAATTCTGTAATATTTTGGGCAGTGATGTGCTCAACGTCAAATACCACTCCATCTTCTTCAAATGGTACGGAACATATTTCCTTGAATGCTGCTATAATTGAAGTACCTTCATTGCTTATATTGTTACCAAGAAAATCAATATCCAATGTAGGACGTGCGGCAAATCGTTCATATGCATACATAAGAGCTCCACCTTTTAGGTAAAAATTATTACGGTAACGTGTTTGTGACATCCTGTATAACAACCGTTCCTGAAAATATCGTGTCAATATCGTCTGATAGAATATATTTTCTTTTTTAGCTACATTCAGGAGTTTTGTTCTGATTGACTTTCCGTAGTTCTTATTTTGTTCTTTACTCATAGTTTTACTTGCAGATAATTTTCGAGAATTGTGCCCACGCGAAGTTGCCGGGCATAATCCAATAGCTTACTGATATTCCGTTCCGGTCGGGAAAGATAGTTATCAATGATTTCTGAGCAGACATCCATGCCTATCTTATTTCTGAACTTAATGGCATCGCAAACGCATCTTTCTATGTCATAGATTCTGATATTGTAACTTTCTACGCTCATCTTGATTACTCCTATTTCCCAAATAGAAGCCGTATAATGATGAAGTTCTATTGGGGGATATGAGGGTGTTACTACTTTCCTGTCTCTTTTTATGGCTACATGGTAGGCTTGTGGCATAGAAGTCGTAAGCTTGTATATGTTCCAAGCAGACCAGAGGCAGAGAATCCCGCCTGGAATAATTGCTTCTATGTCAATCATGCCAGCTGAAAGTTGGTCAATGTTGGCATACAGTCCTCGTCTGACTTGCACAAGTTCACCTTGACGTACACTTTCCAACATCTTGTAATATGCGGTACGTCCTTTCTCTTTCATTTTAGCTGATGATATGTATGAGTTCGTTTTCTTCATTGTTTGCCATCTTAAGCTGTACAAAAATACCACAAATATTTATAAGTGTGGTATGTTTGTACAGAAAAATATCCAAAGATCATAAATTTAACTCTATGATTTGGGTAATACATATACTTTCAGTAAAAAAGGAATGAACATATTTTACTATAACTTGCGTTCAAAAATAAACTCATCATATATTCAATCCATTTTTAGGTTTATGCCTAATTCCTCGAAGTATATGTTCGGATTGTTCTTGATAAGTAAGAGGCTGCTTTTGTTTCTTCCCAGTTAGTATGGAATTTATTTACAATCTGGCTGACTGTGTAATATTCCCGTTTCTCATGAATCTTGCCTGTTCGTGCCTGATATTCTTTTGGCCGATCGAACAAACCGTCAATATCTTTCCGTCTGATAAGAGTCTTTCCTTTCATCTGAACGGCTTTTATAAGCCCACTGGCAAGTTCTCTGTACACCGAAGATTTCCCGATGCCCAGATAAGCGGCTGCCTCTCTCGGAGTAAGGAATCTCTTTTGTTCGAGAACAGATTTTTGGGAGGAAACTTCAGCAGGCATATCCTGAGGATTAGACTCAAGATAGTCTGAAATTTCCTTCTCTCGCATCTTTCTTTTGTAATCTTTGCCATTACACTGACGTGAGCAATACTGAGTAGCCAATGTATGTGCAATAAAGAGCTTTCCGCAGTACTTACATCGTTTCTGTATCTCCATTGTCGTTTCTGATATTCGTGATAATTTCGCCAACGAAGTCACCCAAAAGTGTCCCAAGGTGTCCCACCACGTCCCAGGGTGTCCCAGCTTGTGCTCTCAATGTCATTTGGGCATTTTCCCAGGGTGTCCCAAGGAAGTGACTTCAATGTCATTTAGTCGTAATCGCACCGCTTTTAAATTCCATCGCGGTTCAAATACGGTACAAAAATAGTCGCAATAAATTGAAACAACAAAAAGCTACTCGGAAGTGTTAAAAAATAAAAGTCCCTCAAAATGAGGGACTTATTACAAGTTATTTGAAGATGTTTTGAGCTGTTTAGAGTACTTTATTTCCCCACACAAAAGTGCTTAAAAATATTCCTCAGCACCTCATCCGTCTCAATCGTGCCGCCCACGATTTCTCCCAAGTGATAAAGACACTCACGGAGGTCTTGTGAAACCAGGTCACCGGAGAGCTGCATAGCCAGTCCATCTTGTACGCGGTGGATAGCTTCCAGCGCACGGCTTAGTGCTTCGTAGTGGCGGATGTTGCTCACCACTACATCGTTCTGCGACAGGTCGGGCAGGGCAGCAAAGTGTACCAACTGCTTCTGAAGCTGAGAAAGTCCCTCTTTCTGCTTGGCCGAAAGGGAAAGCACACAAGCATCCTCCGGCAAGTCGGGGAGAGCCGCTTTCAGGCGATCAAACTGTGCATCCTTCGAAGCCGCAGTATCCATATCTGCCGATGAAAGCAAGTCCGCCTTGTTGAAGACAATCACCAAGTGCTTGTTCTTGCAGCGAGGCAAAATCTTGTCGGCCAACTGACGGTATTGCTCTTCGGCACAAGTGGCATCAATAACCCAAAGCACGATGTCGGCCTGATCCAGCTTCTGGAAACTTCGTTCGATGCCTAAGCTTTCGATGGTGTCGGTTGTTTCACGGATACCGGCAGTATCGATGAAGCGGAAGGTGATACCTCCCAAGTTCATGGTATCTTCAATGACATCGCGAGTGGTACCGTGAATGTCGCTCACGATGGCGCGTTCTTCGTTCAGGAGGGCATTCAGCAGGGTGGACTTACCGGCGTTTGTTTCGCCGACGATAGCCACAGGCACTCCGTTCTTCAGGGCATTACCCACGCTGAACGTATCTACCAAGTGATGGATGACTTGCTCAATCTGACGGGCGATGTCTTCCAGTTCCGAACGGTCGGCAAACTCCAGTTCCTCGTGGTCGCTGAAGTCGAGTTCCAGTTCCATGAGGGAGGTGAGGTGGAGCAGCTTGTCACGCAGGACAGCCAGTTCACGGCTGAATCCGCCGCGCATCTGGTTCATGGCCATGCGGTGGGTAGCAGCGGAAGTGGATGCAATGAGGTCGGCCACAGCTTCGGCCTGGCTCAGGTCCATCTTGCCATTCAAGAAGGCACGCTGGGTATATTCACCCGGTCCGGCGGCACGGCATCCTTGGCGGATGAGGAGCTGCATCACTTGCTGAAGGATGTAGCTCGAGCCGTGGCAGGAGATTTCCGTGGAATCCTGACCAGTGTAAGAGTGGGGGGCACGGAAAAGGCTGACCAGCACTTCGTCGATGATTTCTCCTTCGGGCGTGAGGATATGACCGAAGCTGAGGGTATAAGGTGCGCGTTCAGCTAATGGCTTGCCAGAAACGGGCTTAAAGATGCGGTCGGTGAGGGTGATGGCTTCCGGCCCCGACACGCGGATGGTGCCAATGGCTCCGCCCTGAGCGGTGGCAATGGCACAGATGGTATCTTCAGTTTGTAATATGTTCACGTGTATATGTCTTTTTAAAATCCTTGCAAAGATACGGTTTTCGGGTTACATCCGGAAGCGGAGCCGACAGATTTATGCGGGCTGGTAGAGGGTTTTCACTAGCAGATTAACTACTTTTTCGAGGTATTCACGGTCGGTTTCGTCGAATGTGGCCAGCTGGTCGCTGTCGATGTCGAGCACGCCCCGCACTTCTCCTGCGGCTATCATCGGCACGACGATTTCGGAACGGGAGAGGGAACTACAGGCAATGTGCCCGGGGAACTGGTCTACATCGGGCACGAGCTGGGTACGTGCTTCAGCCCAGGCAGTGCCGCATACGCCACGTCCTTTCTTGATGCGGTAGCAGGCCACGCTGCCCTGGAACGGGCCGAGCTGGAGTTCGCCTTCGTGTACAAGGTAGAAGCCTACCCAGAAGAATCCGAAGGCTTCTTTCAGGGCGGCACTGGTGTTGGCCAGTACGCTGATTTCGTTTTTCTCGCCTTCAATCAGAGGGGCGAACTGTTCAAGGAATTGAGCGTATCGCTGACGCTTGTCGGTAAGGGTGGATTTAAAACTTGCTTCCATGTGAGTGAGTTTTCAGACATAAAAACAGGTTCTCTCCCGAAGAAGAGAACCTGCTGATTCATAATAAGTTTGTTAGATTCTTTCGAGTACGACTTTAATCAGATCGTCAATTTTGTTCTTGTATCCGGTGTTGGCTTCCTTGGCTACGCGGTTCGCAATGACTATGCACACGGTGGTAGCTTTATGGCCTTGCAGACGTGCCAGTCCGGCCAGTGCGGAACTTTCCATCTCGAAATTGGTGATGCGGTGTCCCTGATATTCGAAGCTCTCGATTTTCTCGTTCTGGTGCGGGTCGGCCAGTGGAATACGGAGCTGGCGTCCTTGCGGACCGAAGAAACCGCCACAAGCTACTGTCACACCACGTACCATGTCTGTATCGGCGATACGGTCTACCAGTTCTTCGTTAGCATGAATCACATAGGGAGCCGGTGCACAGAGATTGCCCGTCCAACCTAAATGGTTAAGCAGAGCACGTTCCATGGGCAAGTCGCACACCGCGTTACGTCCTTCGTAGAAGTTCAGGAGGCCGTCGAATCCTACGGAGATAGCGGAACAGATGTAGGTGCCTACAGGCGTATAAGGTTGCAAACCGCCGCAGGTACCGATACGCACAATTTCCAGCTGACGGAAGGTATCGTTTTCTTCACGGGTCTGGAAATTGATGTTGGCCAGTGCGTCGAGTTCGTTCATTACGATATCTACGTTGTCGCATCCGATACCGGTAGAGGTTACCGTGATGCGTTTGCCCTGATAAGTACCGGTTACGGTACGGAACTCACGGCTTTCTACTTCGCATTCTTTGGTGTCGAAATGTGAGGCTACGAGAGCTACACGTCCGGGGTCGCCTACCAGGATGACTTTATCTGCCAGGTGTTCCGGTTTCACGTGGAGGTGAAACACCGAACCATCTTCATTGATGATCAGTTCTGAAGGAGGAAAATACTTTTTCATACGCATTTGTTTTTAGTTAGCAAGTTAAGTGTTTTGTTTCTGTCTTTTTATTTGCCGATAGGTTCATGTCCGGCCGGGTGTGAATCAGGGCGGGCAATGCTGCTCCGCATGTCGGTGTCGGCCTGAATATTCTTCATCCGGTAATAGTCCATGATACCGAGGTTGCCTGTGCGGAAGGCTTCTGCCATGGCTTTAGGCACTTCTGCTTCGGCTTGAATCACGTTAGCACGGGCTTCTTCAGCTTTGGCTTTCATTTCCTGTTCCAGGGCAACAGCCATAGCACGACGTTCTTCAGCCTTTGCCTGAGCGATGTTCTTGTCGGCGTTGGCCTGGTCTATCTGCAAGGATGCTCCGATGTTACGGCCTATATCGATGTCGGCAATATCAATGGAAAGGATTTCGAAGGCAGTACCGGCATCCAGTCCCTTACGCAACACGAGTTTGGAAATGGAGTCAGGATTCTCGAGTACTGATTTGTGGTTTTCGGAAGAACCAATGGAGGAGACTATACCTTCGCCTACACGAGCCAGTACGGTGTCTTCACCGGCACCACCTACCAATTGGCGGATGTTGGCGCGTACGGTTACACGAGCTTTGGCTATCAACTGGATACCGTCCTTGGCTACGGCGGTTACAGGAGGTGTGTCAATGACTTTCGGGTTGACCGACATCTGTACGGCCTCGAACACGTCGCGTCCGGCCAGGTCGATTCCGGTAGCCATCTGGAAAGACAGGTCGATGTTGGCTTTTGATGCCGACACCAGCGCATGTACTACTTTTTCCACGTGTCCTCCGGCCATGTAGTGAGCTTCCAGCTCGTCGCGCGTAATGGTGCTCAGCCCGGCCTTGTGGGCTTCAATCATGGCAGGTACGATGACGTAAGGCGGCACGTTACGGATACGCATCAGGAACAGTTGGATGAGCGAAATCTTTACACCCGACACCTTGGCCGAAAGCCAGAGAAAGAAAGGCACGTAGTGAAAGAATATGACCAGAAAGATGATGACACCTCCGGCCAGTATAAACGGAAGATAAGCGGGATTAATCATATAACTTAGATTTAAAAGTGAATACAAAAAGGGAGAGGGGGATTAGGCCTGCTTCACGTAAACAGTGGTTTCGTTGATACGGACAATTTCTACCGGTGTTTTTTCGTCGATGAATCCGTCGGCCGATTGCACTTCGATGATGTGTCCGTTGAAGTCGGCATTACCTATCAGGGTCAGGCGGGTAACACTTATGCCTTTGTCACCGGGTTTCAGGTCCATTCCTTCAAAAGGTGAGGGACGGTAGTCGAGCGTTTTCTTCAGCGACAGACGGTCTACAGTCTTTGAGCGCATGAACCACCATGTGACGCCAATGATGCCCAACAGGGAAACTCCTAAGGTAATGAATCCTGCCTCCGAACCGAGTGAAGTAAAGGCGGAATAGATGGCATACAGGATGCATACCGCCGACCCGATTCCCGCTATGCTGATGCCGGGAATCAGGAAGACCTCTATGGCAAAAAGTATCAATCCGCCTACGATGAGTGCAATGATAATCAGTGTTTCCATGGTTATGTGAATATTAAGGATTTTTGAGTTTGCGGATTTCCGTGTTCCGGATGTCGAGGGTCAGACGAGCTATCTCCTCGCGCAATTCCTTTACCCGTTTTTCCTGGTCTAGTATGCCGGGAGTCAGCTGACCTTTTGTGCTCTGATTGCCAGAAGCGTACTTGGCCCGTACTCTGTCAAGTGCATCAATCATCGTATCCAAATCCTTTTTCTTCTGCTGGAGTAACTGGAATTTCTTCCGTGCATCGGCCGAACGGAAATCGTCAAGGGTGTGATAGATGGCGTTATCGTCCACTACGAAACGGAAATCACCTTTCTTCTGGGTTTCATTGCCTCCGTACATCACCTGTGCCAGTTGCTGTTTGGCGATGCGTACCTTATCGGCATGGTTCCAGGTGTGACGGATACCATTCAGCATGGCAACGTTGGTCAGCAAAGCAGGGTCGGTCGTATCATAGTCGTACACCCGTTTGGAATTGTTGGGGGCAAACACGTACACACAGACTTTCCCTTCCGGCTGATAGCGGTCGGAAGCAAACCAGCCCAAGTCGTTGAAGTCGTCGATGGCATACATGTAATCGTTGAAAGGAGAGTTGAACGGGAATCCCATGTTATCGGGTTTCAGGTAGCTTCCATCCTCTGCATCATAGCGGGTGATGAAAATATCGTATCCGCCTAAGCTGGCTTTACCTTTGGCTGCAAAATACAAGGTAATACCATCGGAGTTCATGAACGGATAGTTCAGGTCGGTGCCCAGGTCTTCCAGTCCTTTAACCTTTTCAGGAACGCTCCAGTCGCCACCTAATGTAGCACTAGTGTACAGCACTTTCTGATTGGTTCCCGGCAAACGGTGAGAGAGGATTTTCTTATCCTTCATCCCATTGGTAAACTCCGTACAGTCGCTTTCTCCTGTCAGACCGATTTTCCCAGATTCTTCGTGGATTTTATAAGCTTCAAGGAAATTCGCTTTATCAACTACGAAACTGTCAATAACAGCCACATTCTCTACACCTCTTATCATGCGGGAGCCCATGCGGTAATGCTCCATCAAGCCTTCCACTTCAGAAACGTCACGTTTCTTTCTTTCCAGCCAGTAGATATGTTCATCCAGATTCTCAATGGCTTCGTCGAAACGGTAGAGGTCGGCATACGCCTTGCTCAAGTAAAGATAACCGTTGATTACCTTACGTTCGGCACTCTTCTCCAGATAAGGAAGTGATTCCTGCAATTCGCCGGTCTCGTAACAGCAGGCACCATACCAGAAATTGTAATTGGCATTCGAAGGAGACTGTTTCACCAGGCGCTTGAACACGGGTTTGGCCTTATCGAATTCTTTATTGTTGAACCATTTCTGGGCCTGGCTTAAGCTTTGGGCAGAAGTTCCTCCTGCGCAACAAAGAGCCAGCAGAGGAAGCAAATATCTTTTTTTCATCGTTTCTGTGTCTAAAAGTTTCTCAAATGTAGGAATATTCTTGGAATTATGCCATTTTCTGTTCTGCTATTTTTCATTCAGGCAGAACTTTTGTGTGTTTATTTTTGCGAATGTAGTAAATAATGCGCTATTGTCAAAGCGTACGCTTGGCCTGACTTGATAAAAATCTGTAACGAGGACCTGCGGTTCGAGCGTTTTTTCGTAAATTCGTCGCCGTTTTAACAACATACGATATGGGAAAAATGACGGAAGAAGACCGCCTGATGCGCCGCATCAACCAGCGGTTTATGAAAGGAGTGATGAATTACAAACTGATAGAGGAGGGGGACTGCATTCTGGTGGGTCTTTCGGGAGGAAAGGATTCGCTGGCCTTGCTGGAGTTGCTAGCCCGACGTTCGCGCATCTACAAGCCTAAGTTTTCGGTGGTGGCGGCGCACGTGGTGATGAAGAACATTGCTTATGAATCCGACCAGACTTACTTGCGCGAATATGCCGAAAGTTTGGGAGTACCCTACGTATGTTATGAAACGGAATTCGACCCATCGACCGATACGCGGAAGTCGCCGTGCTTTCTCTGCTCATGGAACCGACGGAAGGCCCTTTTCACTGTGGCCAAAGAGCAGGGTTGCAACAAGATTGCTTTGGGACATCACATGGACGACATATTGGAAACCCTGCTGATGAACATGACCTTTCAGGGAGCATTCAGCACCATGCCGCCGCGCCTGGTGATGCGTAAGTTTGACATGACCATTATCCGCCCCATGTGTCTGGTACACGAAGCCGACCTAAAGGAGATGGCCGCTTTCCGTGGTTTCCGCAAGCAGGTGAAGAACTGCCCGTACGAGAAAGATTCTCACCGTTCGGATATGAAAGAGGTGCTGGCACGCCTGGAAGCCATGAATCCGGAGGCTCGCTATAGCTTGTGGGGAAGCATGAACAACATCCAGCACGATATGCTTCCAGTAGAGGAGGACGACCCACTCAAATAAATGTCAGTCGGTAGAGTGAAGAATCACCTGTTTGCCGGACATGGTGACTTTTCCTTCGGCAATCAATTCAGACAAGGCACGGGCCAGTGACGGACGTGCCACTCCCAAAATAAAGGCTACTTCCTGCTGGTTGTGGATGCCTCCGTGCATTTTCAGGTAGTTCAGCAGGCGTGATTTCAAGCTCTGCAAGGCAAACTCGTTCAATTTTCGACTCAGGAACAGGCTCCGGTCGGATATTGTGGCAATGAAATTCCGCATCACAGCCGGCTGGGCATGCATGAACTCCTCAAAACGTGCCCGGTCCATTACAAGTACCTCACAAAGTTCCGTAGCTTCCACATTCACCGGAAAGCGATTCTCTGAAGCATAGATAAAAGCCGGTGCCAGAATGTCGGGTGCCTTAATCCAATCGATGGTAAGTTGCTTGCCCTCGGCATTCTCCATTTGTGTCCTCACATGTCCTTTTATCAGAATAAACAAGGAGCGGCACACGTCACCCTGACGGGCAATGAATTCTCCTTCCTTATATGTACGCAGGCTGTTCGGGGCTTCACGGAGCAGCTGATAAAGTGCCTCCGGGTCACAGCCTTCAAACAGGCTCATTCGGCTCAAAATTTCGGTATGCATCTTTCTTTTAACTTTTCTTTGGGTTGCGTGTCACATAGGTGACAGAAATCCCGTGCAGGATTCCTCATCTTTGCGCAAACTTAATGAAAAATCAATAATAACCCAAGAAAGAATATGGAAGGAAATATGTTTTGTTATCAGTGTCAGGAAGCGGCTAAAGGTTCCGGGTGTGTGTTGCGAGGAGTATGCGGAAAGAAAGATACCACCGCACGCTACATGGATTTGTTGCTTTTTGTGGTACGTGGCGTATCGGTGGCTGCCGATACCTTGCGCACGAAGGGATACGAAGTGGAAGCCGGTACGAATGAGTTTGTCACCGACGCACTTTTCTCTACAATTACCAATGCCAATTTTGACGATGAAAGTATCCTGGCTCGTGTGAGAAAGGGACTGGAACTGCGCGATCGTCTGAAGGCACGTGCCGTGGAAGCAGGTATCGTCCTACCGGAAGCGGATGAACTGACATGGAACGGTAAAGAGGAAGAACGCCTGTCCAAGTCAGCTTCCGTAGGAGTGTTGAGAGAACCGAACGAGGACCTTCGCTCGTTGAAAGAACTGCTGATGTACGGACTGAAGGGAATGGCGGCTTACCACGAACATGCCATGCGCCTGGGATTTGCCGACGAGGCCATTCATGCCTTTATGCAATCGGCTTTGGCGCGTATCACCACACAGACAATGGGAGCGGATGAGCTAGTGGCTCTGGTACTGGAGGCCGGACAGCACGGAGTGCAGGTAATGGCCTTGCTAGACCGTGCCAACACCACCCGCTACGGGCATCCGGAACTGACGAAGGTAAATATCGGAGTAGGGAAGAATCCAGGTATCCTGATCAGCGGACACGACTTGCACGATTTGGAAGAGCTTTTGCGCCAGACTGAAGGTACGGGAGTTGACGTGTATACGCATAGCGAAATGCTTCCGGGGCATTATTATCCGGCTTTCAAGAAATACAAGCATTTTGTAGGAAACTATGGAAATGCCTGGTGGAAGCAGCGCGAAGAGTTTACGGCATTCAATGGCCCGATTGTGTTCACCACCAACTGTATCGTGCCGCCACTGGAAAATGCGACTTATAAGGAACGGATGTTTACGGCCAATTCGACGGGGTATCCCGGATGCAAGCATATTGCCACAGATGCCGACGGCCACAAGGATTTTTCAGAGGTCATCGCACTGGCCAAACAATGCCAGCCGCCTGTAGAGCTGGAGCAGGGAGAGATTATCGGCGGATTTGCCCATAATCAGGTAATGCAACTGGCTGACAAAGTAGTAGAAGCCGTAAAGAGCGGTGCCATTCGCAAGTTTGTGGTCATGGCCGGATGTGACGGACGTATGAAGAGCCGCGACTACTATGCCGACTTTGCTCAGGCACTTCCGAAAGATACGGTCATCCTTACGGCCGGTTGCGCGAAGTACCGTTACAACAAGCTTCCGTTAGGCGATATTCAAGGAATTCCCCGTGTACTTGATGCCGGACAATGTAACGACAGCTACTCACTGGCCGTCATTGCCCTGAAGCTGAAGGAAGTCTTCCAGTTGAACGACATCAACGAACTCCCCATTGTGTACAACATTGCCTGGTACGAACAGAAGGCGGTCATCGTCCTGTTGGCCTTGTTGAGTCTGGGCGTGAAGCATATTCACCTGGGACCTACCTTACCAGCCTTCCTCTCACCAAACGTAGCCAAAGTACTGGTAGAACAGTTCGGCATCGGAGGCATTACTACCCCCGAAGCGGACATGAAACTGTTCGGTATCTGTTAACGGCTTAATACGATTTCTCGTTAGCCAGGTTCCAAGCGTTGAGGAAAGAAGCCTTGGTAATTTCCACCACCTTCTCCCAGTTCAGCTTGTCGGCATGGTCAGAAGGCTGGTGGTAATCCGGATGTCCGTCAGTGTGATACCAGATGATGGGAATGTCGTGTACGGCAAACGAAGCATTGTCGCTTCCTCCCACCGGACGGTCCCACGGGCGGTAATCCGGTTGCAGTTTCAACCCGTAACGGGCAATGTCATCCTTGAGCCACTGGCCCAGTGCCGGATGTGCTTCCGTATAGAAATACACCACGTGCTCGGGTTGTTCCGGCCGATTGTTCCGGCCAATCATATCAAAATTCAAATACCCTTTGATATCCTTTACAAAATCGCAGTGCTGCATGAAATACTTAGAGCCTAAAAGTCCTTTCTCTTCTCCATCCCAGAATGCGATGATGACGTTGCGCAGGGGCTTTTTGCCACTGGCCTGAAAAGCATGGGCAATCTGCATTACGGCCGATACACCCGACGCATTGTCGTCGGCTCCGTTGTAGATTTTGTCACCTGCCAGCGTTTCATCAATGCCCAAATGGTCGAAATGTGCGCCTACCACTACGTACTCATTGGTCCGTTCTCCTGGAATCATGCCCAACACATTGGCCATGCGGAGCGAGCGGTGCGTACCCTGCTTCAGCTGGGCTATGGAATCAGGGTGTACCTGCCAGCGGCCTTTCTGCTGCCGTTCCTTGGCACAGGCTTCGAAAGGCTGGTAATACGAATTATCATACAGAGGAGCGATGCCGGCTTCCTGAAGACAGGAAACCAGGTAGCGGGCTGCCACGCGCGAGCCAATCATACCGGCTTCACGTCCTTGCAGCGCGTCATCGGCCAGAAAGCCTACAATGGCCTCGGCAGAAGGGCGGTTGATACTCTTCAGACCTTTTTCTACGGCGGTCTGTGCCTGAAGGAAAGATGTACCGCATGAGCCTATCGCCCACACCAGTAGGAGAGAAGTGATTGTCTTTTTCATAATGAGAGCAAAAATAGGCAGAACTTATGAATTTCACAAACTTATCCTAAAAATTGAGATTGATTCCGGCCATCACAGTGGCACGCGGCATGGGATACCCGGCATTGATCTCATATTTCTGTGCTAACAGGTTTTCACCACGTGCCCAAATGTCCAGCCAGCGGTTCACACGGAAGGTGGCACGCAGGTTCCAAAGCACGAAATCTTCGGTCACCACGGGGGCTGTCTGCGTATAAAGTCCGGCAATGTATTGCAGACCCGTAGATACGTTCCACCGTCCTTGCGAGAAACTGGCTCCGGCATAAAGTTTATGTTCCGGAGCAGCGATGACCGGATTCTTCATGTGAAGATAGCTGTAATTCCCGTCTACCGACCAGTGGCGGTCGATACGGTAGGCAGCCTGTACTTCTACACCCGCATTCTCTATCTCTCCGGAGTTCTGGTTCAGCATACCGCTTCCGTGAGGATTCGGCAACGTCTGGATAAGGTTCTTTCCGTCAATGAAGAACAGATTGACACCATACTGTAGTCTGCCGTGCATCAATCGCTGTGAGAAGGCCAGCTCATAGTTCCACATAGATTCCGGTTGCAGGTCAGGGTTTTGTGGCGGGAACATGTACATTTCCCGAAGGATAGGGTAGCGGAAACCTTTTGAAGCCGATGCCTTCAGTTCCATAGTCTGTGGCAGATGGAAAGCCAGACCGACCTGCGGTACCCATTCCGTTCCCACACGCGAATGATGGTCTACCCGAAGTCCGGCATTGAACGTCAGCCACGAACGGATGTCCTGACGCAAGTCCACGTATCCGGTCAGTTCATCTTCCTGCTTGTCCACCAAGTCGGCAGACGTACCCGCATTTTCTCCACTCACATACTCATTCCACGCATGTCCTCCGTAGCGGAACCAGTCGAAGCCAAAGGTAATGCGGTTTCCCTCGAAGAATCGGGTACTTTGATAGAGCGAAACACCCATCATGTGGTCGCGGGAGTTGAAGCGGGCATCTTGCGGACCCTCTCCGGCAGAAGGAGTATATCCGTCGTTAATCCAGTGGTTCCCCCAGTTATAGAAAAAACTCCATGCGCCGGAAGTCTTTTCGTAGCGGTTCTCCATGGCAAAAGAAGTGACTCCGCGCGTAATGCGCTGGTCGCCGTCGAGTAACGGAGCTGTTATCGGACCGGGATAGGAGGCATTAAAATGTGTCACGTTTACATCTCCACGCAGGTTCCAGTGTTCAGCCACTTCATATCCCAACTTGGCATATCCACCGTACTGTTCAAATCCCATATCGGTCCGATGCCCGTCGGTACGATTGTATGAGCCCGAAACCACACTCGAGAACCGTCCCTTGCGGACACGGTTGGTGAGTTCCGTTTCCAGCGTGTTATACGAACCATAACCCGCATGAAGGTGTGTATCGACCCCGTCTTCCTGCATCTTCCGTGTTACAATATTAATCACGCCTCCCATAGCATTCGAACCGTAAAGTACCGAGGCTGGCCCTCTCAATACCTCTACACGCTCGGCCAGAAACGACTGGTAGGCATCGGCTATCGGATGACCGAAAATCCCGGCATATTGCGGATGACCGTCAATCATGACCATTAACCGGGCCGTACCTCCACTCAGTCCGCGCAGAGAAATGCCGCCCGCCGCTCCGGTTGACACACCGTAGCCCATGGTACCTCGCGAAGTGACAAAGAGTCCGGGCACCTGCTCAGTAAGCACGGGCAGCAAAGACAGTTGCAAGGCACTTTCTATCTGGGCACGCCCCACTACCGACACGGTCTGTGAAAGATGCCGCACGTCCGTTTCATGGCGTGCGCCGGTCACTACCACCTCATCTATCTGGTGAATCTTGCTTGTCAATGAAAGTGTATCTCGTTGTGGTTTCTGGGCCATTCCTGCATGGCAGGCCAGGCCGAGCAGCAAAACAGGTATCGTTCGTTTTTTCATTCAAGTCGTTAATTAAATGTATGCACGTAAAAGGATGCAAAAGTAAAAAATCCTATTAAAAAACAAATTGCTCAGAGCCAATATAATTGCCCCTGAGCAAAACCTTATTCTAATTCTTTTTATCAAGTTTTTTATTCTGCTACCGAGAGGGTTACGGTAACTTCTCCTTTGCCACCCAGCAAATCCAGCATCTCATTGCGGCTGGACACGCCATCCACCTTTCCCAAGCGAGTAAAGTTCCATGAATTCGTATCGTAATAAATAACAAACGAGTTGCCCTGATACAGAATCAGGTCGCCGGGAGCTGTGGTTGTCTGCCGGTCATTTCTTGGCAAGGAAAAGCCTAAAGAGCCCACCTTTTCCATATCTCCGTAATCATCCATACGGATGTCTACACTTCCTTGCGCCAATTGTTTCATCAGCGCCTCTGTAGATGAATTCTTTACTAATGTAGCTGTAAAAGAGCGACCGTTTATGGTCAATTTAAGTGTATTATTTTCCATAGGAGTATCTTCATTTTCATCGTTTTCAGGATGTTCATTGGTTTCACTGTCTCCGGCATTCCCCGACTGTTCGGGTGTGTTCGTTTCAGGTGCAGACGGGGTATCGTCCGAAGGATTGCAGGCAAACAGGGTCATGCCGGCAAAAAACAGAAGCGGGAATAACAAGATTCTCTTCATAAATAAAAATGTAGGTGACAGAAAAGGGAAGAGTGAAAGGTCATCGGCCCCGACAAAGCCGAAAGGCCGATGACACTGGATAGATTATTGCAGTTTACTATATTCTTCGTCTGAAACAGGTTCCAGCCATTCGTTCGAAGTGTTTTCTCCTTCTACTTCGAATGCCAGGTGAGCAAACCAACTGTCGGCTGCTGCCCCGTGCCAGTGTTTCACGCCGGCAGGAATATGAATCACCGTGCCCGGCAGAATCTGTACGGCAGGTTTGCCTTCTTCCTGATACCAGCCACGGCCAGCTACTCCGATAAGCATCTGTCCGCCGCCTTTAGTCGCCCGGTGAATATGCCAGTTGTTGCGGCATCCCGGTTCAAAGGTCACATTGAACACCGGCACCTGTTCCTTCGAAACCGGAGCCAGGTAACTCTGACCAATAAAGTATTGTGCAAATGCGGTATTCGGTTCTCCGATTGGGAAAATCATTTCACGCTGGAAAGCTGCCTTTGCCTCTTCTCCAGTTACATCTTCCGCCCAAACTTCCTTGGCCTGACGGAAAGCGGCCCATGCTTTCGGCCATCCGGCATAAAAGGCAATGTGCGTAATGATTTCCGAGATTTCCGTACGGGTGATGCCGTTCTGCTTGGCAGTCTGCAAGTGATAAGTCAGCGAACTGTCGGTAATACCCTGACTGATAAGTGAAGTGATGGTGACCAGACTCCGGTCGCGCAGACCGAGTTTGTCGGTACGGCTCCACACCTCACCGAAAAGAACATCGTCATTAAGTTCCGCGAATTTAGGAGCAAAATCTCCCAGCTGGTCGCGTCCAGCCGTCTGTTTAATCGTTTCCTGTGCCATAATAGTTGTACTGTTTATTACCCATGCGGCAAGCGCAAGGACCATTTGTATTTTCATAATGGTATGAGTTGTTGGTTTGTCTTCTTTTTCAATGGCAAAGTTAACCGATTAATATGGGGAGAATGTATACCATTTACAGATGTTTATACCCGAATTGTGGAAAGTGTTTCTTATATATAGCGAAACCGCCATTTCGGAAATGGCGGTTTCGGAACTTATTCATTGATTTCTCGATTCAACTCCTCCACATGATGCAGGATAATCCATAGATACATAGTCGATACCACATGAACGGCAGAGTTCAGCTCTTGCAGAGAAGCATCCGGAGCGGTATGTGATTCGTTGTTTCTCCACTGTTTGACAAGCTCCAGATAAGTATAGAACTTCTGGTATCTCTCATCTTGATTGTACTTTAATCCTCTCAAACAACTGAAAGACAAGATACAATCTATAAAGGTAGGCATACTGCTTTCATTCTTAGTATTGACCATTTCCTTCTGATGTAACAAATAATACACCTTCTTCAGGAAGACCTCATATTTAGTGACGATTGTATTAAAAAGCCTGCGTTTGTCTACCAGTTTCATATTTTCCAGACAATAAATCCGGTTAAACGAGTCCAATAAAAGTTCGTTGGCTCCATCTATTGTAGCTACAGACTTTGCACTTAATGTCTTTATAAAGCAGTCAGCAGCAAGAGATAAATCCGGCAAATACGGAGCAAGATCTGAGAACTCAGCTTTCAAATCTGTCAGGAATCTTTCTTTGAACAATGCAGGGATAAATGGGAGTTCATCTTCCTTCTTTTTGTAGTTCTCGTACATTACCCTGGCCATTTGTGTCATTACATTTCTGTAAAAATCGCTGTTCTCAAAAAGCTTGGCAAAAGAATCCATCTGCTCTACATAACAGCCTCTGGCAACCTCATCGAATATCTGAGGGAATATACTTTCCTCGAACTGCTTTTCATCCGTATTGTTGGCCTGTTTGGTCAGTTTCCTTTTTGCCGTCGAAACCATTTTGTCATAAATAGATTCCACTATCACCCTGTCAGCTTCGGAGAACTGACCCTGATACATGATGTTGACCTTGTCAATGATACGACTGAGCAAATCCTCATTGTCATTCTTTGGCTTTCCGGCTTTCGGGTTCTCACCTTTAAGAGGCTTCACTGTTCCCTCTATCTGAATGGAAACCGTTTCTCCCTCCGATATCTTTGAGTTTACCAGCATAATCTGTTTATTCAGGTCAATCCTTTCTTTAGGATTTTTAGGCAGAAGTCTGTACAGATAGTCGGCATACACGTATGCTTTATACAAGTCCTTATCAAAAGTTCTTGCTATCTGAGCCATATAGGAATAGAAACGGACGAAATTTTTGATTTTCGATCTTACCTCAAAGCGTTTTTCTTCATCAAGTTCTTCGTATCGACCGATGGTATTTTTGAAAGCATTCGACAAAACTCCCAGACGGTCCTTCTGCTTGCTGATGTCCTGCAGCAGGTCAAAGAACTTTTGCTCGTCACCTTCAGTCCATAGCTGGAACATCTGTATATCTTTTCTGAAAGTATACACATAGTTTACATCTACAGGATTTATCAGTTCAGTCCCTTTATAGAAAGGTTCGAACGATTTCTTTATATCCTCCGGCTTATTGCAGAAATCGAGTACGTATGTATCCTTCTTGTCTTTATGCCATCTGTTCAGACGTGACAAAGTCTGTACAGCTTTCACGTTCTTCAATTTTTTATCTACGAACATGGTGTGTAGTCTCGGTTCATCAAATCCAGTCTGATACTTATCTGCCACCACCAGCATATTATACAAGTCTGAGGCAAAGTACAGCGGCAATTTTGCTTCAGAAATATTGCGTCCGTCAGCAGAGTTCAACTTCGTTTCGGTATATTCCACTCCCTCATACAATACCGTACCAGAGAAAGCTACCATAGGATTTACATCAGTAATATTGTTTTCCTGGCAATACCTCTTAATTTCCAGGAAATATCGTACCGCATGAGCACGCGAAGAACATACCACCATAGCTTTTGCTTTTCCAAGCATGGCATTGAGTGTCACCTCCCTGAATTTCTCCACAATGATAGCCGTTTTCTGCGCTATCACATGCTGATGATTGTCATGGAAAGCCTTGATAGCACGTGTAGCAGGAGTTTCCTGATACGAAGGATCAGCCTCTATACGCTTAGCAATCTCGTAAGTAGTATCATACGTAGTATAATATTTCAGCACATCCTTGATGAATCCCTCTTCTATGGCCTGCAGCATGGAATAGTTGTGATAAGCCACATATTTGTTGTCTTCCGGATTTTCACCTTCTTCAGCCAACTCACCGAAAGTCTGCAGCGTCTTTGGCTTTGGAGTTGCCGTAAATGCATAGAAGTACAGATTGTTGTGCTGTCCCTGGGCCAACAAATCTTCCATAAGGGCATCCTTCTTCTTTTCCAGTTCTTCAGCCTCAATCTCTTCTATTTCTGCATATTCGCGCAAAGCGTCATCCGTATCGGCCAATGCCGCTTTCAGCTTTTCTGCGCTTTTGCCCGACTGTGACGAATGAGCCTCGTCTACAATGATGGCATACCGTTTTCCACTGCGACTTGTCAGTTCCTTATAGATAACCGGGAAACGGTGTAGGGTAGTGATAACAATTCTTGTATTATCATCGTTGATGATTCTTGCCAGCTTTTCCGAGTTATCTGCATCTGTAATGGTTTCTATCTGTCCATCTATATGGTCGAAACCAAGAATCGTATTTTGAAGCTGCTTGTTCAGTACACGTCTGTCGGTAATGACAAACACACTGTTAAACATATTCTTTAAATCGGCATTCTGAAGCCCTGCCAGACGATAGGTGAGCCAGGCAATTGAATTGGACTTACCCGAACCCGCCGAGTGCTGAATCAGATAATTGTTTCCATGCGGTTTTTTCAGATACATGTATTTCATGTGTTCATCAGCGGCCAAATCAAAGTTTTGCATCCCGCTGTTGGTATACTTGCTGGCACAATTCGCATAATACGTATCGGCCACTAACTTTTCCACCACATCCAGCTGATGATAACGAGGGAAAATTATCTTTACGGAAGTTTCCGTCACCTCCTTTTCTTTGCCATGCTTGTCAATGATAATCTTCAGTTTCTCTTCTTCCTGACGGGAGATGTACCGCTGAAGTATGGAAAGCAGCATTTCTCTGCACAAGATTTTCTCCCACAGATACGAAGTGACATATCCTCCGTCCTCACGTTCGGGATTGCCCGCACCGCCCACTTCTCCCGCACCGTTGGAACCCTGATTAAAAGGGATAAAGAAAGTCTTTTCCTTTTTTAGTTCGGTAGTAAGAGCCACTTCATACAAATCAACTCCGAAGTAGGCCAATATTCTGTTGTTGAAATGAAACAGCGGTTCTTTCGGGTCTCTGTCTGTGCACCACTGACGCTTGGAATCCTCCACATTCTGACCCGTAATCTGGTTTTTCAGTTCAAGTGCCACCACCGGAATACCATTCAACGAGAGCACCATATCAATAGTGTTCTTGTTCAGTTTGGAATAAGCAAACTGACGTGTTACGGTAAGAATGTTGGCATCGTAATTTGCCACCAGCTCATCGTTCAGCAGTGACGCCGGAGCAAAATAACAGAACCTGATATTTATACCCACATCGCTTATGCCCTTGCGCAGCACATAAATCAGTCCGTAGCGTGACACATCATCCTGAAACACGCGATACAGCTGCTTCTCAGCCTTGTCGCCATACTTGGTTACATATCGTTTCCACTGCTTTGGCTGTGTCTTTTCTATAAAGGAGATAAGTACAGGCATATCTATAGCCCGTTCCTTGTCGTACGTATCCTGATTGCCTTTGATATAGCCGCCCTCTGTGATAAGGTATCGTTCTATATCGGCTTCAAAGTTCTTTTCCTTTAAGTCTGTGGTATTCATGGTTATATCTTTATTTAATCTTTGTCTTTGGTTTTTACTACCCAACTTCCTTTATCACCTTTTCCGTTTATACGTTCCAGCAATCCTCTTTCTATGAGTGAAGGAGTCATACGCTTCACGGTCCGTTCCGATTTACCAATATGTGCGGCTATATCAGGCTGTGTGGCTTTAGGGTTTTCTTTCAAGAAATTCAGCAGTGCCATTTCATCCAGTGTACAATTCAAAGTGCCATCCCAAGTGCCATTTTGGCTCTTTGATTCCTCTTTTTTGGCACTTTGAGAAAAGTTTATGTTCATTTCTCTATTACTGAGATTGTTCTCTTCCCCAAACAACATATTTCTCAGGAATATTTCCAGGTACTTTGTATTAGCAGAAACACCTTTTGTATAATTATTGTAGTTGGCACGTACAAGTGCATTTCTGAAATACCACGAATGTTTCTTGAATATATCATTGTCCACCTTAAATCCGAAAGTCTTCAGGTATTTCATAAGGAATACAGCTATGGTTCTGGTATTGCCTTCGCCGAAAGTATGTATCTGCCAAACACCTGAAATAAATTTACCGATTCTCTGTAAAGCCTGTTCGGCATTCATTGCAGGATAATCAGTACTTTTTTCCTGTGCAAAATCGTATTCTAAAGTAGGGCGAATCATTTCATAATCCGAGTAGATAACCGTATCTCCGTCGAGTACCCATTCTTTCTTTGTGATATTATAGTTTCGTATTTGCCCTGCATGCTTGTACAGACCTTCGAACAGACGTTTATGAATATACAGGAGATAGTCCGGTGTAAACGAGAAAGTCTTTTCCGAAAGCAGTTCGGTGATACGTGCTGATACCTTGTCTGCTTCTTCCGTCCGTTCATCTTCCATTTCCCCACGTGATGATTTCGACTGATAGTATGTATCAATCAGATGTTTCACTTCCTCAATGGAAATGTCTCCCTCTATATGTTGCTGTGCCGTCTGAATAAGATACTCAGACGGTTTTAGTCCGTCCACATCCTGCAAACCGATGGCAACTTGCCATGCGGCTGCTTTCTCTTTCTGGTCGGGTTCTCCCTGTCGGATATATTTGTCGAATTCAGTCATGGCTTATACTTTCCTTTTTCCGGTTACACACTCGAAAATCAATGATTTTTTGTAGTCTTTCAGTTTCTCTATCTTCTGCTGCTTGATAGAAATTAGTTCGTCTATCTCGCTGCATTTTTGATCAAGGTAGTTGGCGATAGATTGTTGTTCGGAGAGAGGTATTATAGGAATAGGTAGTAGTTTTATTCTTTCTACAGCAAGTCCCGGTTGAGCAGCTGCTAAAGAATATTGATTTAAATTCATTACTCTTAATAATTCACCAAACCACTTTGTGATATATTTTGTTTTAGGATAACATACTACTGCATGTTCGGTAGCCCATGATTTACCAGTAGAGTAATTAATATTTCCACACAATGCACCTTGCCTACCAATTAATACATAATCTCCTTCTAAAAAATATTTATCATAATATCCCCTTATCCCATTTCCACCATACACAGGGTATAATCCACTATCTTTTATCTCCTCTGTTGTTAAATTATAACCACTTTTTAACTGTGCTAAATATTGAATCTTTGTAATTTTCCAATGCTCCGGAATCTCCCCAATCCATTCAATACCGCTATCTTTTAGAGAAACATTTTTATCCAAACCTTTGGTTACAGCTTCGGTAATGACAGATTGCTTGTAGCTTTGCAGTTTGGTTATCATTTCCTCTTGCAAAGTTATCAGTTCGTCTATTTCGCCACATTTTTGGTCAAGGTAGGTGGCGATGGATTGTTGTTCAGATAAAAAAGGAAAAGCAACAAGTATATTGCCTAAATCTGTTTGTGTTAAACTTGGCAATGATGTAGAAGTTGAATAAAGATTGAAAGGGAACATTAGTGCAAGATAATATGCAAATTTACAATCTAAATTTGCATGTGGTATAGCATAAAACATTGTATCTACAGCCCAAAATTTACCTTTTACATATAAAGGTTTATCTATTGTACCTTTTCTACCCAACAATAAAGCTTCTCCATCATACATATAGTTTGAACAATATGCAAAACAACCTCCAGATCCCATTACAGGATAGATTTCTGCATCCAAAAAATCTTTATAATCTTTTCCATTATTAATAGTGATTTTTCTTTTGAACGAAGTTATTTCCCAATGCTCCGGAATCTCCCCAATCCAAGCAATCCCACTATCTTTATATTTATCGTATCTATTTTCCATAATCTTCAATCTTCCTATTTAAATTAAAGAGTAATCAATCCATGTAGCATTAGTTTTTCAGCTTCTTCTGCTCCTTTTCAAAATTCTCTAAAAAATGAATCTCTACGGGTGAAAGACTGTAAACAGTCCTTTCCTTGAACTTGTCGTACTCCGTATCTGCTTTTTGCTTTGCCAATTCAGCAGAAATCTTTCCGGCATGGCTTAACAGCTCTTTTCCGGAAAGCTTTAAAAAATCGTCCAGCTTTTGAATCCAGTCTTTCATGTACATGGGCTTATGCGATTTAGCCTGAAGTTCGGCAAAATCCAAGTATAGACTGACGATTCTATTAAGCGTATCCAGCTCATCGGAAGAAAGATAGTTCTTCGCTATTTCCGCATCGGTACGTTTGGGCAATGCTCCCGTCCATGAAGTCAGTCCCATGAAATCTTTTTCCGCGTTAGCACGCTCATATATAATTTCGGCAGCGGTATGACCATGTACAGAGAAATGCATCTTGTTCTGTACAGTCTTGAAGAACTGCATGGTAGTCTCTGTACGCGGGTCATAATCTATACTCAGGGCATAAATTTCGAGTATCTTGCGGTAGAATACCTTTTCTGAGGAACGGATGTCACGGATACGGCTTAGCAGCTCGTCGAAATAGTTTCCTCCGCCAGCTCTTTTCAGCAAATCATCGTTCATGGCAAATCCTTTTACAAGATATTCACGCAGAACTTGTGTAGCCCATATTCTGAACTGTACGCCACGGTGTGACTTGACACGATAACCTACACTGATTATCATGTCGAGGTTATAATATGCTACCTGATGAGTTTGTTGCATTCCTTTGATAGCGCCGTGCTGAGTGGTTGTTGCAAAAAATGCAACAACCATATCTGATTGTAACTCTCCGTCCTCGAATATATTCTTTATATGTCGAGAAATGGTAGATTTGTTTCTCTGAAACAGTTCTGCCATCTGGTCGGCGGTAAGCCAAACCGTATCATTGCATAGAGTCACTTCTATCCTTGATTCGCCATCCTCTGTCTGGTAAAGAATTATACTTCCGTTGTTAGGCTGCTCGTTCATGGTCGATATGATGCTGATTTATATCTGCTTACCCTAATATCCTGGACATCAGTTCCGATTCTTTTTCTTCCAGCTTTTTCAGTTCATCAAATATCACAGAACTTGGTGTTAGCGGAGTGTATTTGTAGAACTCGCGGGTGAGAGGTATTTCATAACCTATCTTACTTTCTGATTCGTTGTACCAAAAGTCGGGAGCATACGGACGCACATTTTTGTCAAGATATTCGGTTATATCCTCTTTCCAAGGAATAATCTCGCTGTCCTTCAGTTCTGGGTCGGGTGCAAACCCACTTTCCTGGTCAACAGGCTTTATGTATGCTTCCATCATATCAGGGTTACGTTTGCCGAAATAGTTTCTCAACAAAGCAACCTTTCCCTGCGGCAATTTAATCTTAGCTTTCTTCAGCTCAAGGAAGAAAGTAATATCAGGAAAACCTACGTGCCCAGGCATATTTGCTTCCCAGTATGCAGCCACCTCTTTCAGCAAGGCTTTGTCCGCTTCCTTATAATTGGCCGCAGTAGTCTCGTCAAAATGAATATCCTTGTACTCCAGCCGCAAGGGGCGGTTGATGGTGAGTTTTGTAAACTTAAAGTCCTCCACATCTTTTACCTTACTTTCCACTTTTAGCTCAGGATTATGCTCGGAGGTATATTCCCAGTTGGTAAAATCGTGATAAGCCTGCATAATCAGTTCGCGGCAAAGAGTGGTAATTTCCACACGCTTATTGCCAAGCGGCTTGCGCAGTTTCTCAAAGCATTTGCTGGCATCAATCAGCTGCACCTTGCCCGCACGTTCTTCCGACTTGTTTTTGCTCACTACCCAAATATAGGTAGCAATACCCGTATTATAAAACAGGTCGTTAGGCAACTGGATAATCGCCTCCAGCCAGTCATGTTCCAGCAGATAGCCTCGTATTTCACTTTCACCGCTGCCTGCATCACCCTTAAAAAGTGGAGAACCATTCTGAATAATAGCCATACGGCCATCTTCTTTCAGCTTTGCCACACCGTTGAGCATGAACAACATCTGTCCGTCGCCCTTTGCCGGCAGTCCCGGAGCAAAACGTCCTGCTTCGCCCATTTCGTTTTCGGCTTTCACCCGTTTTTCGGAAGCCTCCCAGTCAATGCCGAAAGGAGGGTTTGAGATGATGTAGTCAAACTGATAGCCTTTGAACTGGTCGTCGCCAAGAGTATCGCCAAGTCGCATATTATCGGCATTACCGCCCTTTATAAGCATATCGGCTTTGGCAATACCATACGTCTGCGGATTGAGTTCCTGCCCGTAACAAGTAATTTCGGCTTCAGGGTCTATCTTGCGGAACCGTTCATCCAGACAAGCCAGCATCTGGCTGGTTCCCATGGCCATATCGTAGATAGATGCCACGATTCCTTCCTCTTGCATTTTCTGCTCATGGTCACCCACAAGCAACTCACTCATGAGGTAGATAATGTCACGTGCGGTAAAGTGTGCTCCTGCCTGGTCGTTGTACGATTCGGAAAACTTTCTGACTAATTCTTCAAAGATGTATCCCATATCTACAGCCGAAACTACATCCGCTCCCAGATAAGCCTTGGCAGAACAGAACTCCTTGATAACGAGATAGAGGCGGTTGTTATCGTCCATCTTCTTAATCTCGTTGTAAAAGTCCATGCGGTTGATGATGTCAATTACATTCTCAGAGAAATGGTTGAGGTAATTCTCGAAGTTGTCTTTGATATTATCGGCATCAGCAAGCAAAATGTCGAAAGTAAACTTGCTAGTGTTATAAAATTTCTGTTTGGCTGCCGCCTCAAGAAAACCTTTCTTTACGGCTATACCCTTCGCATCAAGGTCTTCGTTCATCTTGATAACAGCGTCCTTTGTTGGTGCAAGGGTATCTTCAAAACGCTTGATTACACACATGGGTAGGATTACCTTTCCGTATTCGTGAGGTTTGTATAATCCTACTAACTTATCAGCAATAGCCCAAATGAGATTTGCTTTTTCCTGTATATTAATAGAGGTCTGTCTTTGTAAGTCTTCTCCGCTCATAACTATTTTTATTTCTTTTTCAAAGGTAAGAATTTATCAATTACTTAAACAACAAATTAAGGTCCATCGACAAGAAATCCTCAAAAGACAATCCTCCGGAACCTACCACCAAAGCCTTGTGCGGATGGTATAACTGCGAGAAAACGGCCAGCCCTTGATTGGTAGTTCTTCTTCCACTCTTCACTTCAATGGCTACCTTTTTGTTTCTCCGAACCAGTACGAAGTCTACTTCATCTTTCTTGTCTCTCCAGTAATACACTTTGTAGTCATAAATCTGTGCCTGGCTGACAAGGTGCGCACCAATGGCGGATTCTACATAGCACCCCCATAACTTGGCATCTTCTATCACTTCCGAAAAATCTTCGTCGGCATATACATTCCGAAGCGCACTGTTATGAACCTGAAACTTGGGAACGGAATTATATTTCCGTGCTTCATCTTCTGCGTATTTCTGTAGTCCACAAAGCAAACCACATTCATCCAAAAGATGCAGGTAACCGGCAAGCGTGGTCACATTGCCTGCATCTTGCAGTTGGGCAGCTACCTTGGTAAGTGAAAGTAATTCTCCACTATAGCTGCTGCCTATCTCAAACAGCTGCCGCAAGAGCTGGGGCTTCATAATACGGGTATCCATCAACACATCTTTTGAGATAGAAGATTCAATCAATGCATCTTTCACATAGTTTCTCCAACGTGTTTCATTCTGGATGTATTGTGCGGCACCCGGATAACCGCCAAAATAGACATATTGTGGTAAAGACCATCCAAAACAGTCTTTCATTTCAGTATAAGTCCAGTGGGAGAGACGGATAAGTTCAAACCGGCCGGCAAGCGATTCGGTCAGACCTTTTTCAATCCACATTCTGGAAGAGCCCAACAATACCACTATCAGTTGTCTTTTTTCTCGGGTGTCGCGATCCCATTCGGCTTTTACCGTTTCACTCCAGTTTCTTATCTTTTGGATTTCATCTATGACCATCAGTCTTTTGTTTTCTCCACGAACGGCCATTTTCATTCTTTGTGATTCCCATACCTGGGTAAGCCAGTCGGCAGATACACCTGTCACATCATCTGCGGAATAACTGTCGAATGGAAGAGTGCATTCTTCCAGTACCTGACCGATGAGAGTAGATTTTCCTACTTGTCGAGGGCCGACAATAACTTGTATTTTACTTCTTGGCTCATTTATACGGCTAAGAATCTCCTGAAACTGCGCTCTTTTATATTCCATATTTTCCCAAATGTTCAATCTAATCCCACAAAATGTTCAATCCACTGAACAAAAATGTTCAATTTGCATCAAAGATAGAAAATCCAATCCAGAAGAAGAAAAAATGAGGAGGTGAAATCATTTCTGTTGTATAAACTGCTTTTCAGGAGAATTTATAACAATACATTTGTCTATAATTATTTGCATTTATAATATATTGATAATTAATTGGTTTCAGAATATAAAAAAACGCAAGTGCGTTTTACTCAAAACGTAAAGGCGTTTTACTTCAAACGCAAGTGCGTTTAGACTGAAACGTCCTTGCGTTTTCCCTAAAACGTACTTGTGTTTTCCGGCAGATCTCTTTCTATCTGATTTTTAAGTTAATAAATCATTAGCAATTTTGCTTTTCTCCGGTGAAAATACTAAATTAGGGCATCGTGAATTTTAAATGTAATGCCTATGAAAAAGTATGTAGCTGAACTAATCGGAACTATGGTTCTTGTACTGCTGGGCTGCGGTAGCGCCGTATTTGCAGGAGGAGTGGCCGACACAGTGGGTGCCGGTGTAGGAACCATCGGAGTGGCCATGGCATTCGGTCTTTCTGTCATCGCCATGGCATATACCATAGGAAACATTTCCGGCTGTCACATCAATCCGGCCATCACACTGGGTGTATGGCTGTCGGGAGGTATGAAAACGAAACGGGCATTGATGTACATGCTGTTTCAGGTTGTGGGCGCCATTATCGGTTCGCTGATTCTCACGCTGCTGGTATCGACCGGTGCACACGGAGGACCGACGACCACAGGCTCCAACAGCTTTGCGTCTGATGCCATGGGGCAGGCGTTCCTGGCCGAAGCCGTATTTACCTTTATCTTTGTGCTGGTGGCGCTGGCTGCTACGGACGAAAAGAAAGGGGCTGGCAACCTGGCCGGACTGGCCATCGGACTTACGCTGATACTGATTCACATCGTGTGTATCCCGATTACGGGTACATCCGTGAACCCAGCACGAAGCATCGGACCAGCCTTGATGGAAGGCGGACAGGCTATCGAACAGCTCTGGCTCTTTATCGTGGCACCTTTCGTGGGAGCAGCTTTCAGTGCGCTGGTGTGGAAATTCCTTCGTACTGAATGAGTAAAGACACGAGGATAGCATGTCTTTTTCATTTAAAAAGCGTATCTTTGCAGCCGATTTTTAAATAAGGAAAAAGATATGCTATCACAAGGTATTTATTCGATTGTTTTACTGATTTTCTCGAACATCTTCATGACGTTTGCCTGGTATGGCCACTTGAAGATGCGTGAAGAGTTCAGCTGGTTTGCTTCACTGCCGCTGATCGGGGTGATTGCGTTCAGCTGGGCCATTGCTTTTTTTGAATACTGTCTGCAGGTTCCGGCCAACCGTCTGGGGTTCAGAGACAGTGGGGGACCGTTTGACATCATGCAGCTGAAAGTGATTCAGGAGGTGATTACGCTCGCCGTCTTTACCATTTTCTCCATGATTGCGTTCAAGATGGAACTGAAATGGAACCACCTGGCTGCATTTTTCTGCCTGATACTGGCTGTGTATTTCGTATTCAAGAAATGAGATAAGACGCTTGTCAGTTCTGCTGTTCGCGTAGGCGCTGAATTTCACGCTGCACGTCGTACTGGTTGTTTCTGACTTTATCTTTTCGGAAGAATTCTTTTCGCCGGATGGAGTCTTCGGCTGCTTTCTGGCGAATGTATTCATACAGGTTTCCCGCATCCTCCGCCTGCGCTGGTTGCGGGTTTTTCTTTTTCTCCACTTTTACGGTATCGGGCCGAATCTCCGCTTGTTTCTTTACAGAGTCTGGAGAGGCATAAATGGGCAGGAGAGGGGCTTCCGAAAAAGCCGGCTGAAAGGTGAGCAGCGTCTGTGTGCTGTCGGCCGCCTGCTGTTTACGGAGCTGACGGTAGAAATTAGGCACTTTCATGCTGTCAGCTGCTGTGGGCTGATAGTCGGCATACGTTTTCCAGGCATTGGCGTGCTTACGGTTGTGTGCCAGCATGCGTCCGCGACGGGTCATGTTGTCATAGATAAAGCCCATGAAATCGAGTCCGCCGATACCGATGCCTACACCTGCAGAGCCTCCCACACTTTCATACATCCGACCGGGAGAAGGCTTGATGCTTCGTCCGTATTCTTCGTCTGCATATACGCGGTTGGGATTCAGTGTCCAGGAAATTTCCCACTGCTTGGGCCGTCCGGCCACCAGTACATCGTATACAGGGTCTTCTCCGAAACGGGTCCAGATGGTGTAAGGTTCCATGCGGACATAACTTTCCGGTTTCCACACTTTGGTGGTATCAATCAGGCTGCGGGGCACTTTCAGGTCTACTTTGAAGTCCATCCACTTTTTGTTCAGCGGGGCTTCCAATGGCTTGTTTTCCTGTTTGGGCAGGGGATTAAAATCAAATTGAATCATTTTTACTGCATCCATGTTGAGTTGCAGTTCCTTTTCCTGCTGCTGGCTCATGGCGGGCAGGATACCGACTGTACATAGAATCAGAGTCAGCCGGGATGACAGGTGTAAAGAGTAGTTCATGCCGTGTGCGTGTTTATAGTCCTTTTACTCGTCCTCCCTGCATCCAGCACTTGCGATAGTAGGGTTCTTCCAGCCGACTGACAATGACGCCTGAACTGGTGCTGGCATGCACAAATTTTCCATCTTTCAGGTAAATGCCTACGTGATTGGCAACGCGCTTACGCCGTCCGTTATGAAAGAATACCAGATCGCCTTCCTTTAGCTGGCGCTTGGATACTTTTCGACAGTCTTCCGTACGCTGGGCGTCGGAATTGCGTTGCAGTTTCTTGTGGTACACTTTTTTATAGACAGCAGACGTGAAGCCTGAACAGTCCGTTCCCCGATGAGTGGATCCTCCGTGGCGGTAGGGCACGCCAATCCAGTCGGCTACTTCCACGTAGAGTCGATGATTGTCGTTGGCATCGATGTCCATTTCCAGTCGCACAGCTGCACGCGCCAGTTCTCGGTAGTCCACGCGCGGAGCACGTGTGCCACACGAGGATAACAAAAGTGTGCACACCGCGAACAGCATGCACACTGAAAAACGAGTGAAGCGGTATCTGTACATAGTTGTTTGTTTTGAACAAATGTACATAATATCCTCGTTACATGGATAGGTACTTAGGGTATTTTAGAACCTGTTGAAGATTCTTTCATTTTATTCTTTTACCTCGAAATAGTTTTCCAACTCTACTCCGGCGGCCCCGTCGGTATTGTCAAGGTCGCGGAGCAGATGCCCCTGTTCCAGCAATACGATACGGGTACTGAGGTCGACGGTGTGGCTCAAGTTGTGGCTTGACACAAGAATAGTGGCCTTTTGTTCTTCACAATAGTGCTTGAGCAGATGCTTGAGCAACGACTGTGAAGTAGGGTCGAGGAAGTTGAACGGTTCGTCCAGAATGACGAGTTCCGGATTGTGCAGCAGGGCGGTAACAATACCCGTCTTCTGCTTGTTTCCGGCCGAAAGGTTGCGGATGTATTTCTTTTCTTTCAGGATTTCATCGCCCAGAAAACGTTCATAGCGATAAATCCGTTCATGAAGGGTGGCTGCATCGAATCCGTACATGCGTCCGCAGAACTGGAAATATTCTTCGGGGGTAAGGTAATCTATCAGAAAACTCTCGTCCATATAGGCTCCCACATGCGACTTCCAGTCTTCACTTTGTGACACGTCGGTTCCGTCTAGGTATACATTTCCGCTGTCGGCTTTCAACAGGTCGAGCATCAGGCGGAACAGAGTGGTTTTCCCAGCCCCGTTATTGCCCATCAACCCCAGGATTTCAGGCCCCTGTAGGGTGTAGTCGGGAATATCGACAGCCGTCTTGCTGCCATAGGTCTTTTTCAGGTTATGTATCTTGATTTCCATAAAAATTCATTGATTGGTTACAGATAAAAAATCACCTCGTTTCGCGAAGGTCTTCCATGAGCGAATGCCGCTTCTGAAATACTTTCCGGTAGAGTAGCTTGCACCAAAGGGGATGAAGCACGATGCCCGGCACCCCCAGCAGGGTGCAGACCAGATAGGCTGTGGAAGGCTCCATCCAAAGGAGCAGTATGCGACAAAGTGCCATCGGTACAAAGAATGCAAAAGCCACAGCCAGCATCTGGAAAGGAGAGTTCCACTGGCCTTTTCCCATGAGGGAAGCGTCCAATGGAGCGGTCTTCCGGTTTACAAGGGCCAGCAGCATAATTACCGGAAAGGTAACGCCGGCCGTGTAGACCAGCTGGCTGACAAGCATACTGACGGAACAGCTACTCCAGATTACGGAAGGCAAAAGGCATACCAGCGGAATAAGCAGCAAAAGGCAATAGACATAATATTTTGCCCGGAACAGATGAAGCAGGGAATCACGGTGCATCATCAATCCGTCAAGATAGGCTCCTTCATAGGCCATGATGCGTGATAGAATACTGATGGCATATCCCGTAAAGCAATAAATGGAGTACAAGTATAGCGTGAACCAGGTGGCTTCTTCCGTGTGGCTCATGCCAAACAAGGCAAGGGCAAACAGCACGATAACAATACTCATCATCTGGAAATTCTTCCGAGGAGCCTTGTTACGGAATATCATCTTCAGTTCCAGTTTCATGTATTCGCCTGTCAGTCCGAAGTGGTTCAGGAAACGGTAGCGTCCGGCATGTTTTACCTGCGGCATTTTTTCCCGGCGGTTCAGTTCACTGTAAATACAGGCCATCTGCACACGGCTGTTCAAAAAAGCCAGCAGGGCTATGACGACCAGTATTCCCAGATAGGCCAATATTTTCCCCTGAATGAGAGCCTCGCCTAACGCCATGGAGAAATCGCTGACGTATGAATAGAAAAATCCTCCTACTGCCAGCAGGACATAGCATCCCACGGGAAGCAGTACCCAGACTATGTGGCGGCGTTGCAATGTGCGCACCAGTACGCTCCAATAGGCGTTGGCCACCATCAGAAGCCAGATTCCGAGTGCATAGCACACCACACCGGTTACACCATAGAAGCGTACCACGGTCATGGCGGCAAAGGGGACGAAGAAAAAGAGCCAGAAGAGATTGAATGCTTTCAGTCCCACCTGTACGAGCAGGACATTGATGAGCTGTTGCTTTTTAATCGGCAGCAGCAGGTAGGGTTTGATTTGCTGCACAGGAGTAGGAAAAAGAAAGCGCAGCAGGAAATCAATGAACAGGAAGCCTGGCAGACAGGCATTGAGCATATCGTAGGGTTCCATTGTGGGGAATCCTTCTTCAAAAGCAATGGGCAGCGTAACCCCCATCAGAATGAGGTACGCTGCCCAGAATGCAGTAAACAGATAAATCAGAAACTTGGCAAAGCGGTTCCTGTCGTACATCGGGTTCCGCTTTGCGGCAAGTTTTTGATTCCTCCGTATTTCGGTCAATAACATAATCGGAGTAATTTCACGGTTTCATTATTTCTGTACCGGAGAACTCATGCTGACTTCCACTTCGTTCTTCTGTCCGAAGAAGGTCTTGGCAAAGGCTTTCAGGTCGTCTCCGCTGATAGCATTCACTGTGGCTTCGTATCCGGTATTCATATCCAGATTTTCCCAGTAGTACGTGTTCAGGATACCCATCCAGTAGCCGTTTTCTTTCTGGTTCTGTTTGTAGGTCTTCAGCATGTATTCCTTCACCTTGCTCAGGTCTTCGCTAACTGGACCTTTTTCGATGAATTCCTGAATACCTTCGTTAATCAGTTTCACCATCTCCTCACGACGGTTCGGGTCAGTATCGAAGTATACCTGGAAGGCACCTTTCTCAGTCGGATACTTGCTCAGACTTCCACTACAGCTTACACCGTATGTACCACCGGCATCTTCACGTACGGTACGCAGGTAAACCATGTTCAGCAACTGACCGAGCATGCTCATCTGCAGGTTGTTCTTTAAATCATATTTGCAGTCGCCGGAATAAACCATCAGCACGGTAGCCTTCGGAGTTTCCAGTTCCTTCACGAAGTTGTTTTCAAAGTGTCCTTTACGGATAGCCATACCTGTATCGCGGAATTTTTCATTTCGCTTGGTAGCAGGCAGTGCACCCAGGTACTGCTCGATAAGCGGAGTAGCTGTTTTTGCATCTACGTTACCTACCAGGATGAAGGTAAAGTCGCTGGCATCCGCAAAACGGTTCTTGTAGAGTTCCATTACTTTGTTGTAGTCAATCTTGTCGAGCATGTCGGCTTTCATAGACAACGCACGCGGATGACGGTTGTAAAGTGCTACGTTGATAGAATCGCTGAATGCAGTCATCGGGTCAGCTTCCTGATTAGCCAGAGCAGCTTTGTTGCGTGTGATGAAAGAAGTGAAGGCTTCCTGGTCCATACGCGGTGCAGTGAAGCGCAGGTAGGTCAACTGCAGCATGGTTTCCAAGTCTTTCGGAGAGCAGCTTCCTGACAATCCTTCTGAATAGGTGTTGACCATTGCGCTGGCTGATGCCATCTTTCCGGCCAAAACTTTATCCAGGTCTACAGAATTGAAGTTACCCAGTCCACCCAATGAAGCAATCTGGCTGATCAGAGCGAACTGCAATACATCTTTATCGTTGAACAAAGAAGTTCCACCCGGACTGAAGGCCTGCATACGTACTTCGTCGGCCTTGAAATCTGTCGGTTTCAGAATGACACGCACACCGTTGCTCAGTGTCAGGATAGTAGAACCGAACACACCCTGTTCTGTTTTCACTACCTTTCCAGCCTGCGGTTTTTCCTTCATCAGCGGTTCATCGGATACCTTGTCTACATAAGCTGTCAGCTTTTCAGCTTTCACCTTATCAATTACAGCTTTCAGTTCAGCTTCCGTCGGGTATTTCATACCGTCTTTCTCCGGACAGAATACGCTCAACACGATGTTTTTCTCTGTAATAAGCTGCTTCATTACCTGATTGACAGCTTCTACCGGAATGTTCGGTACAATCTGATTCATGATGGCATATTCATTTTCAATGCCCGGAATCGGTTCATTGTCAATGAAATGACGAACGTATTCATTGACATAGCTGGCGTTACGCTGCTTGTTACGTTCATTGTAAGCAGATTCCAATCCGCGCAGGTAATCAGCTTTCGCACGGGCATATTCGCTGGCTGTGAAACCAAACTGACGCACGCGTTCAATTTCGCGCATCAATGTTTCTGTAGTCAGGATGATGCCGTCTTCCTTGGCTGCTGCAAAAGCCGCAAATGCTCCTTTTGTCTTAGCTACCAGATAATCTCCATCCTGTACACCTGCTTCAATGAACGGCGGATTAGCCTGCTGGGTCAGCTCGTTCAAACGGCTGTTAAGCATGCTTTCGATAGAAGAAACCATGTAGTTCATAACCAAATAACCCATGTTGTTCTTCTGGTCGTTAGGCACTACATCGTGTTTGTGGAACAGATATACGATGGGCACCTGCTGTTCCTTGTCTTTTGCCACGGTAATGATAGGTTCATCATTGTCGGGTACAGGGAAGTAGGTACGTTCTGCAGCGTTGGCCGGCATTTCAATCGGAGAGAACATCTTCTTGATTTTTGCTTCAATGCTGTCCACATTGATATCGCCCACTACCACGATACCCTGCTGGTCCGGACGGTACCATTTTTCATAATAGTCTCTCAATGCCTGATAGGGGAAGTTGTCTACCACTTCCATTGTTCCGATAGGCAGACGGTAGGCATACTTGCTGTCTTTATACATGGCAGGGAATACCTTTTCATACATACGCATCATGGCTCCCGTGCGTGTACGCCATTCTTCGTGGATAACTCCACGTTCCTTGTCGATTTCTTTCGGAGCAAGTGTCAGGTCATTGGCCCAGTCGTGCAAAATCAACAGACAAGAGTCTACGATTCCGTCACGGATAACCGGTACATTAGAAATGTTGTACACGGTTTCATCTACTGAAGTATATGCGTTCAGATTAGCTCCAAACTTCACGCCGATACTTTCAAGGTATTCACGAAGCAGATTGTCGGGGAAGTGAGTGGTTCCGTTGAAACACATGTGCTCCAGGAAGTGCGCCAGACCACGCTGGTTGTCTTCTTCCAGGATAGAACCTACTTTCTGTGCAATGTAAAAGTCGGCCTGGTTGTCAGGCAGCTCATTGTGGCGGATGTAGTAGGTCAATCCGTTTTCTAACTTGCCGATACGCACGTTGGGATCGGTCGGAATGGGTGGCATCTGCTGGGCGAATGCGGTCATGGCACCTCCCACTAAAATTACCGCCGCAAAAGTTCTTTTTAATTTAAAAACTTTCATCGTAATTTTTATTTAGGTTGTGAGTAATTCAAATTATAGAAGTCCGTTAGCAGACAAATAACGTTCTGCCTCGATGGCTGCCTTACATCCGCTTCCGGCTGCTGTAATAGCCTGACGGTAATGCGGGTCAGCTACATCGCCTGCAGCAAATACGCCCGGAATACCGGTGCAAGGTGTGTTGCCTTCAGTAATGATATAACCGGTTTCATCGGTTTTCACCCACGGTTTGAAAATGTCTGAATTCGGTTTGTGACCGATAGCCAGGAAGAATCCGTCGATGGCCACATCGTAGCGTTCTTCGTCGGCTTCACCCATACGTTTCACTACGTGCATACCTTCCACACCGTTGTCACCGAACAGACCAACTGCATTGTGCTCAAACAAAACGGTAATATGCGGATGATTCAACACGCGTTCCTGCATGATTTTAGAAGCCCGGAGGAACGGCTTGCGTACCACAAGGTATACCTTGCTGGCCAGTCCTGCCAGGTATACAGCTTCTTCGCAGGCAGTATCGCCACCGCCCACTACGGCTACGGTTTTCTTGCGGTAGAAAAAGCCGTCGCAAGTAGCACAGGCACTTACGCCCATACCTGCATATTTCTTTTCGTCTTCCAGTCCCAGATATTTAGCCGTAGCACCGGTAGAGATGATAACTGTATCAGCGGTGATTTCCTTTTCATCGTCCACCACAAAAGTATAAGGAGCCTTGCTCAGATCGGCTTTAGTCACAATACCGTTACGAATGTCGGCACCGAAACGTTCAGCCTGTCTTTTCAGGTCGTCCATCAGCACCGGACCGGTTACACCATCCGGATAGCCGGGAAAGTTTTCTACTTCGGTAGTAATGGTAAGCTGACCACCAGGTTGTATACCTTCATAAAGTACGGGAGAAAGATTGGCACGGCTAGTATAGATAGCGGCCGTGTATCCTGCGGGACCTGATCCGATGATCAGGCATTTTACATGTTCTGTTGCCATAAATTTGGAATAAAGTTTGTCTTAATTTGAGTAATTGCAAAGCAAATGTATATATTTTTTAGAATAGTCCTTTTATTTATTCAAAGAATTTACCGAAATATGCATTCTTTATTCATTCTTATTCGACCTTTGAGGGGGGATTTTTATTGCATAAATGAAAAATAGATGCTAACTTTGCCCGTCAATTAGATAAAACTAACATTTAATAAAGATATGTTTAGAAGTCATACTTGCGGTGAGTTACGACTCGCCGATGCAGGCAAGAACGTGACACTGGCCGGATGGGTGCAGCGTGCACGTAAGATGGGAGGAATGACATTTGTGGACCTCCGCGACCGCTATGGTATTACGCAGCTCGTGTTCAATACAGAAGTGAACGCCGAACTTTGTGAGCGTGCCAACCACCTAGGACGTGAATTCGTGATTCAGGTGAAAGGAACAGTAAGCGAACGTTCCAGCAAAAATGCCAATATCCCGACGGGAGAAATTGAAATCATCGTATCGGAACTGAATATCCTGAATTCAGCCCAGACACCGCCTTTCACTATTGAAGACAATACGGACGGGGGAGATGACCTTCGTATGAAATATCGTTATCTGGACTTGCGCCGTACTGCTGTACGCAAGAACCTGGAACTCCGTCACCGCATGACAATGGAAGTTCGCCGTTATCTGGACAGCAAGGGCTTCCTGGAAGTGGAAACTCCGATGCTGATTGGTTCTACTCCGGAAGGTGCACGCGACTTCGTGGTTCCTTCACGTATGAACCCAGGACAATTCTACGCATTGCCTCAGTCTCCGCAGACTTTGAAGCAGCTGCTGATGGTTTCCGGCTTCGACCGTTATTTCCAGATTGTAAAATGTTTCCGCGATGAAGACCTTCGTGCTGACCGTCAGCCTGAGTTTACACAGATTGACTGCGAAATGAGCTTCGTTGAACAGGAAGATATCATCAATACTTTTGAAGGTATGGCCAAGCATTTGTTCAAGGAACTTCGGGGAGTGGAACTTACAGAACCGTTCTTGCGTATGCCGTGGGCAGATGCCATGAAGTATTACGGAAGTGATAAACCGGATTTGCGTTTCGGCATGAAGTTCGTCGAACTGATGGATGTGCTGAAAGGCTATGGTTTCTCTGTATTCGACAATGCAGCCTATATCGGTGGTATCTGTGCAGAAGGTGCAGCTCACTACACTCGCAAGCAGCTGGATCAGTTGACAGAGTTCGTAAAACGTCCGCAGATTGGTGCCAAAGGTATGGTATACGCCCGTATTGAAGCAGACGGTACCGTGAAGTCAAGCGTAGACAAGTTCTACAGCCAGGAAGTGCTGCAGAAGATGAAAGAAGCATTTGGTGCTAAACCGGGTGACTTGATTCTGATTCTGAGTGGTGACGATGCCATGAAAACTCGCAAGCAACTTTGCGAACTGCGTCTGGAAATGGGTAACCAGCTGGGCTTGCGCGACAAGAACAAGTTTGCTTGCCTGTGGGTAGTAGACTTTCCGATGTTCGAATGGAGCGAAGAAGAAGGCCGCTTGATGGCTATGCACCATCCGTTCACTCACCCGAAAGACGAGGATATTCCTTTGCTGGATACAGATCCGGCTGCCGTTCGTGCCGATGCATACGATATGGTTATCAACGGTGTGGAAGTTGGTGGTGGTTCTATCCGTATCCACGACTCTGCATTGCAGGCTAAGATGTTCGAGATTCTGGGATTCACTCCAGAGAAAGCACAGGAACAGTTTGGCTTCCTGATGAATGCCTTCAAGTTTGGTGCACCTCCTCACGGTGGTCTGGCATACGGACTTGACCGTTGGGTATCTCTGTTTGCCGGTCTAGATTCTATCCGCGACTGCATCGCCTTCCCGAAGAACAACTCCGGACGTGACGTGATGCTGGATGCTCCTGGCTTCCTCGACCAGAAACAGTTGGATGAACTGAACCTGAAAATTGACCTCAAGGAAAATAATTAATAACGTTTCAAAGAAAAAGACAAGAAAGTAACCGGATGAAGGAATCGGTACGGATTATACGCTTTGCAATAATAGGAACGCTCAATGCTCTGATTGCAGCTTTCGTGGTATGGCTGTTGATGCACATCGAGGGCGAGAGCTATATTATAGCTAATATATGCGCATATATCGTGGCACAGATACACAACTTTATCTGGTGCAAATACTGGATTTTTCCGCTTGAAACAGATGACAAAAAAAAGAGGCTGTCTCAAGTGAAGTGCCTCTTTAGTGAAAATATATTCTTTATGTATTCCTTCCTATAAGAGAGACTCAATCTCAGCAAGAGAAAGGCCGGTGACCTTCATTATTTGTTCTGAAGTCATTCCCATGGCTTTCATACTGCGGGCGATTTCAAGAGCTTTTTCTTGTTGCCCTTTCCGGATTCCTTCTTGGATTCCTTCTTGGATGCCTTTCTGCAGACCGTCTTCAAACCCTTCCTCAACACCCTTCTTGGCGGCATAGTCGATGGTAGCCAAATAATCACGATAGGCGTTTACACTGTTTTCATAGCGCACACGGTCTTCTTCGGAGAGAGAATGAACATCGACAATCTCTTCCAATTTCTCAAATACGGCTTTCTGAGCTTTAAAAGGCATACGGTTCAATGTTTCCATGTTATTTAATACAAATATCCAACGTTCAAAATCTGTTTCGCACTCTGCTTCTGTCTTATTAAACAGGGGTAATGCAATAAAGATTTGTCTCAGTTTGTCCGAAAACAACTTTCCGGTATCACGGTCTGTCAATATAACATCGGTGCGCAACTTCTGGTTCTCATCCAAGAGAAAATTAATGAAAAATACTCCATACACCGCTTTTATATCGAACTTCCAACTCTCTCCCTTCACACCCTGACGAACAATGGCATGAGAAAGGTAATACAGAGCACGTTCCTTGAAATAAACCTGGGAGCGGTTTTGCATCTCCACAATTATTTTCTCACCAGTGTCCGTAGTGCAGTAAATGTCGTAAATAGCAATACGGTCTCCCGGATACTCAGGCAACTGCTCATTGTTCAGAAAGGTAAGGTCGGTTATCACCCGTTCGCCCTCCAACAAATCATTTAAGAACTCGATTAGCAACTCCTTGGATACTTCCTGGCCGAATATTTTCTTGAAGCCGTAATCGGTGAACGGATTGATAAACTTTCCCATTATGTTTTAATGTGTTTCTACAACATACAAAGATAGCAATTTATATAGAAAAGGAACCCTGAAAAGCCTTGTTTTTTTTAAGAATAAATACATATTAAGCGAAAAGCTGTACGCATCAGCCTTTCTCTCCGGAAAGTTTGAGCCGTTTATCTCTCATACTCTCACCTTACGCGTAACAAGTTAATTATAAATGTGTTATATGGTGATAGTAAAAAACATTTGCTCTCACCTATGCTCTCATACTCTCACCACATTTTGAAATACGCCTCCGTATAATATACTAATTGTCAACTACATACCTTTCATTTTATGAGTTTCCCGGGGTGATGTAAAATAGGACATTTTAAGCGTTTTTCCTCAAAAAGTGTACATGTGTACCTTCATGGAAGGTAACGGTGCACAAAGTCCGGGCAGAGGTAAAAAAGACTAAGGTCTTTTTTAAAAAGCTCGTTATCTTTTTTAAAAAGCTCTTGGTCTTTTAAAAAAACGTCCTTGTCTTTTGGGAAGTGCATCATTTCACGTTAGTACGCGTAAGCCTGTACGTACGTATGCGTAGGTCTGTACGTACGTCCGCATAGCCTCACGCTTACGTATGTATATCCTCATGCAGACGTACGTGTAAAAAGAGGGCTCTGACACGGGGATGAATCTGCAAGTTTTGTCTCAATATCAGAATAAGCAGGGCTGCTTCTGTTTCTTATAAAATTCAAAATCCGGTACAACCTCTGCTGTCCCGGATTTTACCTTACGCTTTTCACAAAGAGCAAGTTTCTTCTAACATCTTTTATTGTACTGTTTGTCTATATGTCTTATTTTACAAAGATTGCTTCATCCTTACGTTTATTGGTCACTTCTTCCAAATTGGCTCCGGCTTCGACGGAATCCTTGGCCTGTGCCTGTTTGAAATAATTCTCAGCAGAGTCGAGGTCCCCTTGCAACAGTTTCAGTACGCCTCTGTTGTTCAGCGTCGCACTCGCCTGTGCATCGGCCTTGTCCAAATAACGTACCGCCTGTTGCAAGTCACCCCGTTGGAGTTCGATAGCGGCAGCGTTTATATTCGCTGTTGGGTCATCAGGAAACATGCGCACTGCCACATCGAACACTTCGTTGAATTCCTTACTGCCTTTGGCATAAGTCTGAGCCACCAGATACATTTCCTGCAAGCTCAACTGCTGAGGACGTGTCTTTATGATTTGTTTTGCTTCTTCTACATTGAATCCGCGCACCACATAGCGCACCGTGTAGTCCGAATGACGCAAGCCCGGATAGCAGTCCTGCAACAGTGAAGCATAAATCTTGCCACCATCCAGCGCCTTGATGCGTCCTTCCTTGAGATCCAAATCATTTTCATCCTTATCTATTATGAACAGTATTTCGTCTTTGCGCGGCAAATTGCTCTTTGCCACATAGTCACGCAGGCCATCCCAGTCTTCGGCTACAGAATTCACCCGGAACAGGTCTGACTTGAAACCGTAAGAGTCCATCACATATTTTTTCAATGCTTCAGCACGGCCTTGAGCCAAACGAGCGTTGGAGGCGTAACGACCTTCGGGAGATGCATAGCCGGTGATGTCTATCTCGGTAATCTGCGTATTGGCATCGTTCTTCACCACATCTACCGTTGCCTTAATCTTTTCGAGTTCGGAAGGATTGCGGCGGTATTCGGGATAAATCTTTGTCTGGTTCACCGGGAAGTCAAGATAGGCACGACCTTCTTCGGCACGGTTCTTGACAGCTTCGACAGCCGGAGAAACAAAAGCAACAGTCGGCTGCATGATGTAACGTTCCAAATCGGCACGAATAATGAAAGCATTGCTTTCTTCTTTTTGGCAGTCGGCACAACCACGCACATCGGCAAGCAGTTCAAGCTCTGCACCGTTCATCCATTTTTCGTAAGGAATACGCACCGAGTAATTCACCGTCTGTGATGTTCCGTTCTTGCGGCGCAACACCGAGAAGGCATCCACAGGAGTTTTATGCTCACGCTGCTGCACAATACTACGCGTGCGACCATATACCCGGATGGCAGGCAACACCTTGTTATAACTGTTGTCCCGAGTCTTCAACACCGGAGTAAGTGTAGCCACACGGTTGGAAGAGAGTTGCATATCGGCCGGAAGGGTAACATCCATTCCTATCATCACCCGGCCGTTGTCACCTATCAGGATAGAAGGATTTGCAACCTGAACCCGGCTGCCGCACAGATTCTGCGCACCTGCCGGAAATACCGGCAGCAACAATGTTAAAAGGATATAGCGTATCAGTTTCATAATCCGTTTGTTTTTAGAATATATAAATAAGGTTGAGGGCAGCCTTGGTAGGGCCGAAATAATTCTTATGGGATTTCTCTACCATGTCACCGCATTCTTCACACTCATATTTCTTATAACGCACATAAGCATAACCCAAACCGATGGTGGCGCCCAGATTCCAATGGCGTCCCAGCACAAACTGATAACCGTAACTGACACCTCCGCCATAAAAATGTCCCTTATAACGGAAGTCTTTCAAATCATCGAAAGGAGAAAACGGCAAATCAATACCGGTAGTATTGTATGCTCCTCCCATTAAATGGAAACCGAAAAAATGACCATTGAACTTATCACAAAGCCAATAACGCAACTCGGGCTGTACCATCACCAGTTTCAACATTTTATTATCGCTGTATTTCCAGGGATTATAATAAAACGGAATATCCACTGTAAGCTTCTTACTCAACCCTACTTCCACTCCTAAGTTTGGTATGGCGACGGCATCTATCGCCACATTAGTCTTAACAGCCACCTGTCCATACATAAATAAGGAAGAAGCCAGCAGACACACCCATGAAAATAAAAATCTTCGTATTACCATATTCAATTCTCTCTAGCTAAGTTATTTTTTACATCACAAAGGTAGAGGCTATTCTTTTAACAGGATATTGGCAAATTAATCTTTATTAAGAGGTGGTTTCGGCAAAATACAGAATGAACAAAAAACAATCTTAGTTCCTATTTCCGTCAAAAACAGAACATCCATTCAATGAGAAACATTCCAACTATCAAATGGAACACCAACGGAGTTTTCTCCATCCATAAATGAAAATCCTTTCATCATGATAAAAACGCCCCCTTATATAGCCAAACAACTCCTTCTTTCCAACATAGCAGGCATTTTCATCAAAAAGAGGGTGTTTTCATCAAAAAAGCTTGAAAATAATTTGGATACATGAAAAGAATACCTACTTTTGTATCGGATGATAATGGGTCAATCATTCACATAATCAAAAAAACAATAAAAAATTATAGTTCTATGAAGGCAATGCATTTAATAATTGCCATGCTCGTCATGATGAGTTTGGCATCCTGCTCTGCAGATGGTAATGACCCCGTTGAAAACTCTGTTTCAACGTATCTCCTAGAAAAAAC
>OKTC01000090.1_pt1 | contig 44598 bp, 50 predicted proteins | sample 1606181 | NCBI WGS metagenome assembly OKTC01 (sample SAMEA3879529, study PRJEB24766) | human gut metagenome | biome: human-associated habitat; feature: feces | place: USA | collected 1985/1987 | reverse complement strand
ATAGTTGTATACAAAACTAATAATATCAAAATTCTTAATAGATAAAATCTTTTTATTTATTAACTCAAGTTCTTTTTCAACATCCATAATAGTGTCCACCAATCATAAGTATTATAATTACCATTATATACCAATAATCGACAGAATACTATCAGAACGTATGTTTATAAATATAAAAGAAGAGTAGCCAATCGACTACTCTTTATCTTTTATCCAATTTCCTTTATAGCATCTTTAAAGAACTGCAATCGTCCATTTACCATATCTGAATTTGATGTACCGTTAGAACAGTATTGCAGGTAATCCAAATTTGTGTCATATGATGCTAAGAATTCATTTAACCATTCCATATATTTAGAAGTAGATTTAGAATCTCTAACCATACGGTACATTCCATAAATACACATTGGAATTGTACTTGCTTTTATTTTTACATCTTCTGGAAGTTCTTCATTCAACTTATCTAATGCTTTGCGCAGATTTTCAATTTTCTTTTCTGCAAATTGTTTTTCATTTGGATCTGCAATCTTATCATTATAATACATAATAAATTTATTCATATCTACATCTCTAAATGAAGTAAAATTGTTTTTATCTGTCTTTTCTGTAAGCATTAAACATTGAATAACAATATCTCTGTCAAGGTTCTTTTTAAACTGAGCAGGAGATAAAACTTTTTCAAAGAATGGATGATCAGCAATAGAGTAAATAATTTCTCTGACTTCATTGCTTTCAATAGTGCTTCTTTTCTGTCCGTTTGAAAGTTGGTGTCCCATATTTATTCTTTCAAAAATATCAACAATTTCTTCTTCGGTTGCATCTGTCATTGTTATAATAGAAATATCTCTGTCATTAAATCTTGACTGAACAGCTTCGTCAAGCTTAGAAAATTTCTTTCCTGCGATTTCGTATTCAGTCCCATCAATTGTTAATGGTTTTAAATTCTTTGACAATTTAAATTCGTCATTAGCAAAGGCTGCGATTGTAGTAAAACGTTGCTTAAAATCAACTACATCAATCTCTTTTGTGTCACTGTGTTTATTCACAAGTGCAGGGTAGATAGGGTAGTTTCTTAACAAAGTATCAATAAACAATGACTTCTCTTTTGGTTTCCAAATACCAGCTCTACGTTGAATTGGTAAGTCAAAATTATATTTTCCCTTATTGATTTCACCAACCAACGATCTTAAACTTTTCGGACTTGTTTTAATATCTTCCATCCAGTTTGCCTCCTTCAAAAAATGCAAAAATTTTTATATTTTCACAATAGCATAATTGTAAAATTTTGTAAATAGAATTATTCAAAATTTGAATATTTTTCTTTCTGCATTATTCGACAAACTTACGTTCTGGATTTAAGAATTTGGTAGAATATGGTAATATAATACCAAGTGCAAGATAATCGTATTACCACATTACGATTCATTATCAGGATCGAACACTTGGTATCTTACCATGTGGGAGTGCCTATGTAAGTGGCACTAGGATGAACATTTCAGCCCATTCTGGGCAAATACAAATTCCTGAAAAGTTATTTTACAGGAAAGGAGGGTAGAAGAGATTGTACATTGTTATATTATTGTGTGCAATCATCGGATTACTTGCGGTGCGTAGATATTTTAAATCACAAGATCATGCCATTGATCAGATTGCTAATCATCAAGAAATGTCCGATGATAAAGCAGATGCTATCGCAAGAATTTCGACTAAACAACATAAAATCTTTAAAAAGGCTAGTTAATTACCATTCTCCAATTGTATTCATATTCATCTATATTTATTCTCCAAGAGGGCTGGTCATCACGACAGCCCTCATTTTATTTATTCTCTTTTTACTGTTGAAATAATCATTGATATTTGATACAATAAATTTGTACATACGACCAATTTTATGTACTACCCCCAATGTTACAATATAGGGAGTCTTTGATTTTCGGTAATCTCAAAGACAATTTAGCACTACAAGAACAGCAACTTGTGGTGCTATTTTATTATTCTCTATTTTACTCGATTGAAATCAAGATTTCTTGGTTTTGTGTGTTTCTTCAAACTTACGGTACACACGAACCCTACTGTTATCCTATTAACAATGTGCTATTTAATAGGGTGAGAGTAGTAACACTCTTTTACGCTTTTATATCTCAGTCACGAGAGTAGTGCGATAACTACGTATGGAGTCCCTTTTACAAGCTATTTTGTAATAACTCAAAATCGTTTAGACTCTCTGAACACCTCCACTATAATATTCTCTATTACAGTAGAATCCGTTGCTGATTGCCGATTTAGTCCATTAAGGACATGATACTTAGGGTTTCCCCATATACCCAAATAACCTCCATTTCTGGATTTGACTTTTCTTGTTGTTACCAACATCCTTTCGGAATACATTCACGCTCGCCATTTCTAGCCACGTTGTAGTGTGTTATTTTATATATACGGTATATTTTATTTCTTCCCAGCACTGTGAGATAGCAACTCACAATTACGATTTATTTTGAAACATCTATAGGTTGACTAGACCTAATCTTCCCAACTCTTGATTGTTGTCTTGAGCTAGGTGGGCATATTCAAAACAATAACAATGATTTGAAAAATTACGCACTCACGTAACATTTACCGATGTTTTTAAAACTAAGACTTGCTCCAATAGCAGCTAATAAAGTAGGTATTGCATTACCACTTTTTACAATACCATCTAAAACTTCAATTAATTTTCCACCTGCATCAATTGCACCTTTAAGGAAATCGGACGACAAGAGATCGGCAGATAGTTCTTCTAATTTTGCCTTTGTTTGATCAATGGTATACTGTACGCTCTGTTGGTGTTTTTTTTCTTCCTCTGCGGCTGAACCAGCGGAATCCATAGCTTCCTGATATGATTTTTCAAGTAGCTCAGGATTACTCAAGGCGGCTGCCAAAGCGTTGCTTTGCTGTTTTCCAGCTAATGCCTGAAGTAAAGAACTCTGATCCAGATCGGAAAGATTATTCCAGACTTTTGAGATATTTAATACGATATCATATATACTCTTAAATGTTTTTCCATCTGATTCGAGTATGTCATATCCTGTCATTGCTTTAATCATTTTCTGTAAATCAGCCGTAGATGTTACAAGACCATCAGTATCCTCGCCAGCCTGTTCTAACTCTGATGTTGCCGAACGGATGCGCATACTAACAACTTTCCACATATTTCCGACCTTTTCTGGGTTCTGAATTACAGAGTTGGTTGTACTAATTAAGGCTACGCTTTCCTGAAGTGAAGTGTTTGCTGCATTAAATGAAGCTGCTGATCTTTGAAGAGCTTCACCAATTCCACCAGAATCAATTGGCTCGTTGTTCGATACATTGTTGAAAATGTCAATTATTTTTTCGGCTTCATCAGCTTCCATTTTGAAGCCACGTAATGTAGAAATCAATGACTCGTTTGCGGTATCAATATCAATTCCATCACCAACATTTTTATATAATAAAGCAACCCTGGCTAATTCCTTACTATCTGGAAGATTATAACCATTTCTTGACCAGTCTGCTGTCGCAGAAATGGTATCAGAAATTGTTCCACCAATGTCTTTGGCAATATCTGCATAACTGCTAAAATCGCCATATATCTGAGATGATGTTGCTTCTGAGACTTTTGCTAAATCTGTAATTTGCGTATTTAAATCAATTACAGTAGAAGCGACCTGTTTAAAACCATTAACAATATCATTAAAACCGAAATACATTCCAATTTGTGCAGCAAAACCATAAAATGCTTTCTCTTTAATGACATCAAACATACTTCTGCCAGCACGACCAGCAAGTTCTTCGGCATTAACAATTTTCATTATTTCGCCATGTATTTTTTCTAAACTGACACTAGGATTTCCAGAAATAAGTTCTTGCTTATATGCTTTAATTTTAACCTTTGCCTCTGAAGACATTGCTGAATTTTCACGAAGTATTTTATTGATTTTATCAATTTCTTTTTGTCCTGCTAATTGACTATATCCCTTTTCAGAAGCCGACATATTAGTGACAGTGGCGATAGTTTCTTTGATTTTCTTTTCGTATTTGTCTAAGTTCTGAATATCCTCATCACTAGCGATACCATTTTGATTAGTCTTTATATTGTCGAGAAGAGTTGCATACTGTTTGACAGCATCACGTACAGCCTGTACATTTTTTAAATATGTATCACTTGTCCAACCACCATCATTAAATCTATCAATAGTGGCTTGATATTTATCAACCTTACCATTGTAAGAATCTAACCGTTTATCATACTTATTGAGGTTTGCATTGGCATTCTGTTCTTTAGCCTGTGTGTTTTCCTTAACTTTCTGAGTATTCTGTTCTAATACATTATTCTCTTCTTTGATGGAATTGGTAACAGACTCTGTAGATGCAGATGAAATATTCGTTTTCTGTCCAATCTTACTCTGTGCATCAGCCAACTTCTCAGCTTCTTTAGCAGCATCTTGATATGCATTACTAATATTCTCCACCTGTTTGACAGCACCACCCGTATTGCCACCCATATTGCTCATGTTTTTATTAACATTGAGAATATTCTGACTCAGTTCAGAAAGTGACTTGTCAATATTCTGAATAGAAGAGAGTAGTGTTTTAGCACCAGAATCATCCACTTTACCAAAAGCTTTACTTAAACTTTGTACTTCTGATACAATATTTGATAGTTCTTTCGATAAATTCTCAAACTGTTTAAAATCACCTGTTCCTTTACTAAGAGAATCAAGCATTTTTTCGAGATTAGAAATTACACTGGATAATTTCTTTTCATCGACATTTAATTTGATTTTATATTCTTTGCCTTCAACAGTGTCTAATCTGTCTTGGACTTGTTTCATATCTGAAAGTAGTTTTGCTACATTCGATTTGATTTCTACATCATACTGATATGTACCTGGCATTTTCTACCTCACTTTCTCAAAATTTGTTCTATTCTGTTATTTATAATTTTGTCTAAGCGACCACCAAATCCACTTTCAATATCTCGTTCAACATACATATATGGAGGTAATGATTGATGCATCATCCATTTTCCATGACCATGTTCTCCATCAATAAACATATAGTCGAAAGCTGTACTTGGTTTTAAACTCTGACCAAACCAACCGACATATGAATCCATTGCGCCTGAATCAACTGAAAAAAGAAGAACGTTCCCTTTACCTCTTGTTTTTGTAGAATCAAGAATTTTCATGAAGTTATATGTTCTTTCATACGACTGTGGAGTATAGTCGTTATACCAATCTATTAATGAATATCTGACAGATTCTTTTAGAAGTTCATTTGCTTGTGGAGCAATTTCTTCTGCAATATGATTTTCAATTCTGTCTAACTTCTTTTTAAAATCTGCATATATATTTTTTGCCATTTCATCACCTCAAAAAATTTCACTATTTTTACACTAAAATAGGAGAGCAGTATAACCACTCTCCGTAAGAAAAGCCATATACGCTGTTACACGTATAGAGCCTGTTTATTATTTATTCAATTCATGTTATAATCAATTTGTCTGATAATAGACTGTGTGCAAAAGTGGCGCAGTCGTTGCACGCTGTTATCAGATGAGAAATAAAATTCTCCACAAAGTTACATGACCTTGCGTCATAGAAAGGAGCATATTGATGATGGTTGCTTTATTATTCATCATCATACTTCTGATCGTCTTACTTCCTGTTTGGATTTATGTGCGACACCACCGCATGAAAGACATCCGTGTGAAGTTAGCACTGTTCAGAGGTATAGATATTAAGTGCTCTTTCTATAAGGACTAGAAAGACACAAGGATTAAAAGGAGAATGAGAAAGTCCGTGGCAGCCAGTCACGGCTTTTTCGATTTTATAAATCCAAACACCTCATGAAATTTTATTTCCTATACACCTTTCAGGACGTAAATATATTCATTGTTGTGATAATCTTCGTTTGCTGAGTAATTTTCAAATTCAAAATTATGATATATTGATTCACATTCGATTTCATTTTGTGTATTTCTTGGATCAACTCTCAACTCATGTGTTCTGATAGTCTTTATTTTATTTCCTGAAATCATACAGTCATATAATAGAGGACTAAATGACAGTAAATGGATTACCATATTACTATTGGAAGTGTAAGAGACAGACTGAATTAAAGCTCCGTTAAGTTTGATAGTAACATCATTATCTAAGATGAAATCTACATAAGTATATTTATCAAAAATTAAGAAATCATATTTTTTATCGTTTCCAATAATTTTAAATTCTCCAAGATGATTTAAATTATTCATGTTCTATACCTCTTTGAAATTGCCATTCTTAACAAACTCAACTAAATCTTCCTTTGGAATCTCATCGAGTTTCTTACTTACTACGTTCATAAACGGTGTGAGAGTAGCGTTCGCTAAATCAGAAATCCTTCCAATCTGTTTACTAATAAACGCCTGAGTAGTTGTCTCATTGAACTGAGTGTCTGACTGTTTCATTGTTAAAATGGTATTAAATTCACTTAATTCACTCATAGGAATAAGTGGATCAGTTTTATCAGAGCCAACCATTAAAATATCGAGTAAACCAGATGATTTAAGTGCGTCATATCCCTTGATAAATCCTTTATCATCCTCGTCAATCTCAAGATCTGTATATAATTCAATTACAGCACGACAAAACTGTACATACTGGGCAACAGAATTTACTCTAATCTTATCTGTTTTACGATACTTTGTTACTCCGTTATCATCATAAGATTCCTGCTCAAATGTTGTCTTATCTACAATCAACTGTGCGTAAGCATCTTTCTTGACAATTGATACATATGGGGTGATTTTGATTTTACTTAATAACTGTTCTTTTAATGTGCTATTTGCCATGTTGTTATACTTTTCTACAAACTCTAAAAGTTTCATATTCCTTTTTTCTCCTTTAATCATTTATTGGTGAGAATTTTTCACATTCTCCATTATGTATTTCTTTTTGAATTCGACCTTCTATAGCTTTCTTTAGAAGACTACAGTTTCGTTTGTATCTTTTACATCCGATGCAGTGAGATTTAAATTCATCAAACTGTGAAGCATTGTCAAAAACTCCAATGTAGTCAACAGGATAGATAGTCAGTTCAATTCTAGGATTTTCTGAATCATAATAAATTCTCTGTGGTCTAAATAAAGCTACATTGTCATCTTCCCAGATTAATTGTGTTTCAGTAATAGTGTCATCTAAACACTTTTCATAGTTCGCACAATCCTTGTCAATTCTGTCAAAATAAAAAACAGCATCTATATTGAAATGCTGTGTGCTATTTACTTCCAAATCCCAATTTTGTAATTTAACTTGTTCTTCAATTATTTTCTTAAATTTCTTTTTATAATCTTTTGCTTCCTTCGTTTCATATACCATAGCCATAGGTTTACCATTTTTCATTATAGTTCTGACTGAAGTATAATGATTGACTGAAGGTGGGAGAGGAGAAGTAAGCTTTAAAATCTTTCCCATAATTCCTCCATAAAATAAAAAAATGACTTTACTATATATAAGTAAGGTCATTTTAAAAGTTATAATATTTCTAACCTAATTGGGTGAGAACCTACACCCTCTATTCCCTTGTCAAAGACATCGGGAACTACCTTTTTCATGATCTGATAAGCACCATTCACATCAGCATTAATTGTTTTACCATTATTGGCAATGAACAGACCTCTATATACTCTTCTTTCTTTATTATAATTCTCTTTTATAGGTTGCTCTTTGTCCAAAAATGATGTTCCACTTGTGTATGCTTCTTCTGTCATAACAACTTCAATACCATATTCTTCACATTTGCTCTGAATTTGACTAATCAACATATCAAATGGAATATATGTGAAGTTCTGCTTATTCTCGTTTTCTTGTTTCCACTTCTTATTTAATCCAATAATCAATGTATCAATTTTATTCTCTACACAATAATTCACCACCTTTTTACTTGCACAGTGCATAAGATATTTGATCTTCTCATATCTCTTATCTGTAAGTTTCTGAAGATTTTTGCTCCAATCTCTACCAGTTTCTTTCTTTAATTGGGATTGCATTTCAGCTTTTCTTTTGTTATAAAACTGATTAACAGATTTGATTGCACCACCTTTGATTACTACTGGCTGCAAACCAACATTATTAACCATTGTCACAAGATTTTCTGTTCCTAAATCAATGCTACATATTCTTATTCTCTCTTCTACTGCATCAGGGACTTCAATTTCATATACAATTTCCATCACATAATAATCGGCTTTAGGGACAAATCTACACTGCATTAATTTGCCAACTGCGTGAGTCTTCACTGTATAACCACCAAAAGGTTTAAATGCAATTCTGAATTGTCCATTATTTAATGAGCATTGTATATTCTTCAACATAAAAACCTGTCTTCCATCTTTAGGAAGATATTTGGGAAGCTTCGGCATACCTAAATACTTTGATGGATTCTTCTTCCAATCCTTGATTGCCTTAAAATAAGACTTCCACATTTTATCTACTAACTGAATTGTTTTCTGAGCTGCTTGTGATCCACACTCTTTATAACAATCCATTGGTTGCATAAGTTTTTGTACGTCATAAGCACTAAGTTTGTTACCATTGTTTATAAACTCCTGTCTTATAATGTAGTTCGCTTGATTATATACGTTCTTAGAATAGAAACAATACTGATCAACTACATTGTATATTGGGTTATTCTTTCTTATAATTTGTTGTTCAACTCGATTTATCTTCATAGAGGACACCTCCTTACGCATTACAATATAGCACGTATATACGTATATGTCAATTAAAATAATAAGTTTTTACGTATTGACTTATATACGTATATATGGTATTATAATCGTGAGGTGAATAGATATGGCAAAATCAAAATTTACAACAACACTTGATTCAGAATTATTAAAGAAAGCTAAGATTGAAGCAATTCAATTAGATATAAGTGTTGCACAATTTCTCGAAAAACTTATCGAGAAATACTTTGAGGATAAAGATAAGGAATAATCCTTATCTTTATCCAAAGGTATTCCCAAACGCCTAACAGCAATGGGATAGAGGTTATGGTTCTTAGCCATTTATCAAATATTTTGATAATAAACGGTTATGAAAAAGCCGATGAATCCGCTCTTTCTTTTAAATATTAAATTTTAAATATGATAAGTCGCAATTCCCAATGAGCATTGGGATATTTATCAATATTACTTATCACGAAATTATGTACTTCATTCATATTTCCAAAGTTCTTGTCAACATGAATTACTTTACCACCCAATAATTCCAATTCTTCACAGATTACATTGTAAAATGTTTTCTCCATATCAATTCTCCTTATCTCTTTATGCAAAACAAATCGTACAAATCAACATGTAATACATGAGATAAAGATACTGCATGAGAGAGTAGTATATCAGAAGTATATCCATTTTCGAGATTGGATATTGCAGTTGCTGACAATCCTGTACGTCTCGCAAGTTCTGATATTGACATATTCTGTTGATACCTATATCTGCCTATTTCATTCTTCATGTATTTAGTCTGTGTATAATCTGTTTTTCTATACATATATAATAAGGAAGAAATTCATAAGTTGAATTACTGGATTTTATGGTATAATAAAAGTATTAGGGTTCATCCTTAATTGGTAACGACATTACTTCTGGCTTTAATTTATCATGATAGATATCATCGCCCCCAGCGGCTTCGTAAATTTTCCCTAACTCCGTAAAAGTTTTTAATCCAGAATTGTCAACATAACCTTTTTCAGAAAATCTAGCATGTAATCCATATAACTGATTTCTTAATGTCGCAACTGTCCGCTCTTTATCAGCTCTTTCTTTTTCAGTTAATTGACATTTTATATCATCTATACCCTTTGACATTTTAGATATTTCTTTGTATTGCCAATTATCATGTTTTTCTAAAGTGGTTATTCTGTCTTCAATTGTTTTTTTATCTTCTTCAAATCCAAATTTTATCCTAAAAGTCTTTTTAATTTTCAAAAATAAATACACTATTTTATCAATACCGAGAATAAAAATAAACACACCCATTATGATAGTTGGATACGGAAGATTAAATAATGCTTCTATTTCGTCCATAACACACCACCTTAATCTTTAGGTTTGTTGTAAGTTAGGGCAATAGAAGAATCTCCAATTCCTTTTGTTGTTGGATCGGTAATTGCATTAAATAATGAAGCTAATACCATTACTACTACATATGGATTACTAATTGCTTGTACAAATGTTTCCCATACTTTTGACCAAGTTGTTAAATCTGAAGCTTGTAAACCAAAGTACGTAAGAATCGGAATTACAACAGAAATTATAACTTGCGAAATAAATAAAATATTTTCTTTATTAAAACGAACTTTCCAGTTAATTTTATTCATGACTTTTCCTCCTATAATTTATACTCTTTTGAGTTTTCCTGCTTTTAATAATGAAAGAAGTCGTGTGTTTTGATCTGAACTTCCTACATACCCAGCAATTCTATTAGCTTTTGCAATTTTAATACGATGTGCTTTTGATGAATCTACTTTGATACTATCCAATGCAGACGAAATAGTAGTACACTTACTTGCGCACTTAGGATAATAACTTGATTTTTTATTTGATGTAGGCTTATTAGCTGTAGAAGTGATTGTATAAATAAATTCAACATGTCCTATCTGCTTTGGACGAGACGGATCAGTTCCAACAAACAATATTGCATCTCCGACCTTTAAAATTTCAGGATTTGTAATATGACCATTTTTAATCTTTACAGGAACAGTTTCAAACAATGAACTTGTATAAATTCCTGCCGTATTTAGTAACGGTACACTATATCCAATTTTCTTAAACGTAGCACATCCACTAGAAGAGCAGTCTGAATAATACTTCCCCTTATATGGAGTATATACATATGGTCGTAACGACTGATTATATGAGTTCCGACCTAGAATGGTTTTGTATGTGTCATGAAACTTTTTTCGTCCAGAATCAGTAATTTTTTTTAATCGTCTTACTGCAATAACTCCCTTATGTTTTCCGTTTGGAGCAATGCTTTTGTATCTGCTTTCAAGATATGTATACATATTTTTAGTAGACGGAGTTCCTGATCCATGACCACACAATGTAATATCTTTTTCAGTTACTGCCATAATAGTTTCCTCCTTCCTATGTTAATTCATGATTACACCATTTCTTATAAACTTCTTTTGTGTCGTTTCTAATAAAAGTCATTATAATAATTTTCTTTTCACATTTAGGACTATAACTCGTATATACATCCACTGGATAAACATTAGAGTCGATGTAAAAAGTTTGTTGATCTCGATTATATATACGAACAACTTCTTTTTCAGTGTAATTTCTTGGTTTTAAATTACTTTCAATTATCATTCCTTTTTATCCCTCAATTGAATAACGTAAAAAATAGGGATTACAACATTGAATAGTGGTATGTCATAATCCCTTATTTAAAAATCACTATTCAACATTACGTTCAGCCTCTTTTTCGACTTTTGTAACAATATCCTTTTTGACAGATTTAGCCTCTGTCTTTTTATTTTCTTTCTTAATAACTTGTGCTTTTGCCTTCATAATAGAAGTAATAGAATTTTTATAGCTTTCACCAAAATATTCTTTTCTGCTTAAATCCAATTTATTTAACTTATCTTTAGCTTCAATATCTGTCATGCGTCCATCTTCAAATGCGGAAGCCACTTCGTCAATTTCATGACAATTATCTGAACACCAACAAAAATACCATGTTGGCTTCAAACGGTCTTCTGGATTACAAACTGGACAAAACGAATAAGTTTTACCGCAAAGCACACAAGTTCTCAATTCTTTCTTTGACATTATTCCTCCTTGTAAGAATAGGGCAGTAATTTAACTGCCCTACGTGTCCTTATAATTCGATGTCGTCCTCTTCCTCATCAATGTAATAAATAGAGAAAAGTTCTGCATCTGTAGAGCAAGCATTTAACATCATAGAACCCTTATAGTCCATTGTCTGAGAATCACCACTCTGTAATGCAAGTGAGAACTCAGGACTTGGCATAAATGAAGGGATATGAATGATAGCTGCTTTTAATACATCAGTTTCACACTTATCTACTACAAGTGCCTTGAAGAACAACTCATGAGACTTAGGGAACTTTTTACCAGAATTAGTAATCTTTGCTCCACTCTTAATTGTCTTCTTATACTTTATAATATACTGAGTTTCACCATCTGCAATAGGCGGTGTTAATACATCACTCGCAGGAGTTGTTACATGCTGATCTCCTGGATCTTTTGCCTCATCAGTATGCTTAATTGCATATTCAGTAGCAGAAGCAGCAGATCCTTTCTTAAATTCGTCCTTACCCATAGAACCTTTTGTAGAAAGAGCATTTACATGAATAGAACCTTCAATAAATCCCGTAATATCCAATGTCTCGCCAGCTTTTACGATCTGAATCATCGGCATAACAATACCATTATCTGCGGTTGCAATCTCGGCATCAGTAGCAGAAATAGTCTCTACAACAGCAAGATTAAGGAATGCGTTAGTTGCAGTAACCTCACCTTTCTTACCTGTATACTTACGATATACAAGGTTTCCATCCTTATCATTGATATCTGTTGAGTCAGCAGTAATATCAATATTTGCCTGTGTAAGCTGTGTTAAAGCATACAGAGGTGTACCATTAGACTTTGCACCGTAACCAAACTGAAGTCTATCTACGATTACGTCACCTAATTTAAATGCCATAATTATTTTCCTCCTTTAAAATTGTTATTTTTATGCAATAAAAAATGAGCGATTATAATTCGCCCATAAAATTGATTAAGTCTTCGGGAATATCTTTGGCTGACACCATACCGCCATAGATCCCATGTAATGCAGCCGTTCCCTGTTCGTATTTTTGAATTCTGTTTACAGAATCCATAAACTGACATATATTCACTTGTTTTAATTCTTCCAACTTATATTTAAACCCAGGATGATTTATACAACTCGAAACAAGTGGTAAAAGAGTCGATATGCCTTTCTTTTTATCATCCTGTTCTGCTTTCATTCTATCTTCTTGTAAAATCCATTGTTTTGTTGTTCTACCTTTTGCCTTTTCAACCTTTGGATGAACATTCATCATCGCTCGAATAAATTCAGCAATTTCCATATATTCATCATCATAAATAATCATATTTTTATCTTGATTAAAAAGTGCAAGATGATTGTATTCTGGATCGTCAACATTTTTTCTTGCTTGAATTAGTTCAAATCCATCAAAACTAAAATCTTTGAATAGTAGCTTTAACGGCTCTTTATCTTCGAGCAATTGATATAAGATATAAAACACTTCAATATCTTTTGTTTTGTTCCAATCCTTTTTAAATACATCATAAAGAAGAACTCGAATAGAAGTAGAATTACTAAGAAAAGGAGAGATTGCTTGGTAAAATTTTGATTCACCAATATCTAAAATATCTCCTATAGTTGGAATGGAAATAGTAATACCATTTATAGTATAATCTTCACCAAAATACATTTTAAGTTTGTCAAAATGGTATTCTGGATTATTACTTTTTTCTTGTTTCTTTTTTATATCTTCTTCAGCAGCAGATTGAAGATTATTTAATGTCTCTAATACATCCAAATAATCACCGCCTTATACCGTAATTCATAATAGAAGACTTTTTATCTGTTGTTTTATGAATTCCATTAGTATCAACAACTTGGAATACGAGAGTGCGAACAAGATAATTATTATCTGTTGTAGATTCCTTTGATGATACAAGATGTGTTTGCATTCCAAATATATTAGACCAATTAAATCGCTCTCTTATAATAGAAGCAATGAGGTCATGCCTTGGAATACCTGTTAATTTATCATTTCTGTCATTACCATGAACAAAAATAGTGAATGTAACATTCGTATACTTTAATGTATCCTGATAGCGAGGCATTTCATCAAAAGATACTTGGTAACAGATATAATGTTTTACCTCCGTCTGAGTGTCAGGAATAAACAAATAAGGACGGATATTGGATGTTCCACCAAAATATCTATCCCATTCCCCAAGAGGTTCATACTCTTTTGTATCTTCGTTCCATTCCCAGTTGATATTACCATCATCGTCAAAAAGTTCAGATTCTAATGACTTCTCATTAAGTGCATATAAAAGACATGGATTAAGCATAAGTGCTTTTTCAATCTTTTTCTTATACTGAATATTTTCATCATCAGGAGTAGTCTTATATGCACGAAGCTTATTTAACAAATCATTTTTTGTAACTAATTTTTCTGCCATAAAACACCTCCTATTCAGTTAATTCTAACGACAAAATTTCAGATTCAATCGACAAGTTATCCTTAACAATTTCACATTTAACAGATAATATTTTGCCGATAGTAGAAGTGTCGTTGGGAAACTTTGCTTTCTTTTGGTTGTACTCTGTACCAGCTCGCCATGTTACTTTATCAGTCCAGCCTTCATTATCAATAGAACAAGTCCATGTAAAAGTTGCATCAGCATATTCAGTTGTAATATCTTCATTGGAATCGTTGAATAGATTTACTGTGAGATTTTTATAAGAGCCGCCAACTTTGATTGTTGAAGTGGATGCTGAAATTCTTGCTGTTATAGAAGATGGGGGAGTGGTTGGAGTAGATGAATCTGTTGGGGCGATTTCTGAATCGAAATAGTTCGCATACATTTCGCCTGTTTCAAGATTAACATAATCGGTATGCTCGTTAAATCTATCCTGATAGAGTGTAAGCTTTTGAATACCAAGAGGTTGAGTGTTCTCACATTTTGTAATACGCCATGTGACAGGTTCTTTAATAGGCGCGCTTACGATAAGGCGCATATTTTTATCATTGTCATCAGAATACCAAAACTTCTCTGTTATAGAATTCATTGAAAACCATAATTTAGTTTGATTGTCTGGGCGTGAGAACACTTTGTCTACATAACTGCCGCTGGTATATGATGACTGCATACGAATTGCACACCACATATTTCTTTTATATCTTTTATCACCATCTTGTTCTATCCAATACAGACGATAATTCAGTGGCAAAATTAAAAATTTTGGGAACTGATTGGCAGGTTCATCACGACAAATAAGCCATTTGTGATAAATTCCTCTATCATCTGGAATATCAATCATCATACCGATTGGGTAGTCAGCTCCATACTTTTTATGAAAGTCTTTCTCATAATAGTAAAGTTCGTCTTTCTCTGTGAAATCAAACTTCTCATCGGGTCTAAACTGAATATAATAATCAACCTGATCCTTATCCATAGACTGATACGATTTAACAATAAACTTAATATCAATACGAGTTTTTGTTGTATTCTCATATGTCATATGATCTTTTATTTCTGGTTGGTCATCATGGAAGTAGTCATAGATATATGCGACTTTACTTTGGGGATCATTCCACCATGTCTGTTCCATCGCCCAATCAGACTGTTCCTTATAAATCTGACCAATCGTTTTAGCACCGTTGTTCTTGGCGTTTGCGACACGCCTAGCTGTTTGTAGACTCGGCATCGCAACCCACCTCCTCAAACATTTGCTTAATATATCCGTGAGAATCTAAGATTGCCCTACGGAATTTTTTGTAACTAAAATGGTCACTCTTGAAATTATCCATAGCACCTTGCAAGGTTGCCATAAGAGTTACCATAAGTCCGTTGTCGTTAAATAGAGTTTTTGTGCCACCTAATTTAAACATAACATTCTCAAAGAAGATGAGAAATGCTTCATCATCTTCAAATATTTTCTCTTCAATTGTTTTGTCTTTGTAGAGCAGTAGCTTGTGAATGTCACCATGCATTGCACGAACTGCTTCATTGATTTGCTTGTCTGTGAAGTCACCATATATGTATTGCATATTAGGACTCCGTTGACGAATATGGTTTAAAAGCAAAACCATAATCACGAATAAGTTTTTGCTGTTCAATTTTCATTTCTTTCAGCAATGCCTTATTCAATGAAAAATCGTCCTTCAATTTTTTTTCTTCTTTTCCACCGAAAAACCTTACAGTATTTTCCAATGATTTAACTTTTGGTTCAAGCCATTTTATAGCCATACCTTTGCTAAACAGTTCAATAACAAATTCTTCATCAGAATACTCGTCAACAGAAGTTGTTAATTCAAATTCAAACTGTTCCATTTCATCATCAAGTTTTAATGTGGAAAATAATCTACGAATAAATGGACTAGAGATAGCAGAATGTAAACGTTCTGCTAATATTTCATGCAAATCAGACTCTTTTAAAGACAATTCTTTGACATCATCAATTAATCCAAAGTATCTGTCGAATACTTTTTCGTAGGAGATATTCATATAACACCTCCAATATATTACTCAGCAAGTAACTTCAAATCAGTACCGCATTCCTCATCAATAATCTTGATTTTATTCATACTGTCAAAAGTTCCTTCTGAAATCATTTCAGAAACCATTGTTGCGATTGTATTTTTGAAACCAGATGGAAGTTTTCTAAACTCTTCACTAAAACGCATAGTAGGAAGATTGATAAGATTTATTAAATCCTCTCTATCATATAAACCATCATATACTTTTTTAACTTCCTGCCAATGTACATTTTCAAGCAGCTCCTCATCTTCAATAATGATATAAGGTGCAAATAAAGACTTCTTACGAACAAGTAAGGCTGAGAGTAAGTCCTGATACTCAATATATCTGAAATCACCCATGTTACTAAACTCATATGTAATCTTTGTCTTATCACCAGTAAATAAAAGAGTACCTGCATACATAGAACGACATGGAATTAAATCATCTGGTTCATACTTCTTAGGTTTCTTAACCTCTGCAACTGTTTCCTTTACTGTATCTTTTTCAACCCTTGTATCTTCTGCCTTTGTTTTTGCGGCTGAAGTAGTTGTAGCTTTCTTCTGATAAGCCATTTATATTTTCTCCTTTCACTCAATTCAAAAAGGACTGCATATCATTTAGATATACAGTCCAAATATTTCTATGGATTACGCACCGATTGTCCAAGTACCAAATCTTGTGTTGGTCATAGTCTTGATACCAAAACGAGACTTGAACTCGTACTCTTTTGTATCATCGGCATTATCACCAGACTCAGATACTTCCTTAGTCTCATCCATTCCCTCATAGTACATCTTAACAAACTTGTCGATGTTAGATGGGAGAATAAGAAGCTTTGTATCGTCTTCAAGGTAATGTTCTACGTCATTCTCCTTAAATGCCTGTGGAAGCTCGATAATCTGAGTACCCTCAAATGTACCAATTCTACCAGTGTTATAAACATCGTTCTTTGCAGCTTCAGAAACCCACTGAATATCTCCAAGGTTCTTTAATCCTGCAAGAGCAACCTTTGTACCAACAATAGTAGCGACACCACCTGTAGCAAGCTGAACATCAGAAATAAGCTTTACAAACTTATCATGGTTAGCTGCATTTAACTCACCACGGATATTCCACTTAGTAGGAACAGGAAGAGAAGTACCGGCACTCATAACAGCTTCATGAAGAAGAGTATTGATTAATCTTGTGAATGCTTCTGCAATCTTATTGATTAACTCACTCCAATCTTCAACGCCCTGAAGGAATCTTGACATTTCCATGTAAACCTTTGCGCCATAAGACTTAACGTTCACACCAAATTCCTTGCCAGCACCAAGTCTCTGTCTCTCAATACTGTGATGACCATCAGCAATCTCAGCAACAGTAATAATGCAAGGATCTTTTGTATAGAACTTGTTTGTCTGTCCAAGAGCGAGAGTCTTAACTTCTACATACTTCTGGAATACAGGTGAACTTGTCCAACCAGATACAAGAGTATCTTCAACAGTCTCCTCAATAACCTCGAATACAGCCTCTCTTACAGACTGTTTCTTAAATGCCTTTCTTACCTCATTAGGAGTAGGAGACTCAGAAAGACCTGCCATCTCAATAATTGTTGTACGAATCTTATCATTTGCTTCTTCGATAGAATACTGCTTTACAGTACCCTTTGCTGTGTCAACACACAGACGAGAGAAATTCTTATATTTTGTTTCATCAAACTTTTCAACGATTACATCGCTCATTTCATTAAATCTTAATCTCTGCATAGTATATTAATCCTCCTTTCTACCGAATTACGCATATACCTGGGCATTCTTATCTACCCAAATACGATAATTTCCATTTGCAGCAACCTCGTAGATATGTCCTACAAAACCATACTCAGTCATACTTGGTTTTTCACCAGTTGTAAGCTTGAAGTCTGTACCATCTACGAATACATATTTTCCAACAGCTAATTCTGCATCAGAATTGAAAGCTTCTGTAGAAAGTGTGAATCTATCAGTGTCCTGAATCTCGTAAGCTCTCATAACTTCACCCTTACCGTTGTAGAAGTTAGATTCCTCCTGCATCTTTGTTGTATATTCCTCATAAATCTTTGGAGCAGTTAAAATGAGAACAATCTTGTCTCCCTTTGCAGGAACTTTTGCTTCAAACACATCTGCTTTCTTTCTGTCACCAATTACAGCAACAGAACCATTGTCAATATCCTTAGACTCATTTACTAAGTTGTAGTGATGACCAACTTTTGTAGCCTTAAGTAAAGTTGACTCAGCAACACCGTGCTTAGTATATGAAATGAAATTACTAGCCATAGTTTTATTTCCTCCTTAAAATTTCTAATTTTTGTGCAATAAAAAACACCTATGGATTTTTCCATAAGTGCTAATTCATAAAGTTATTTAGTTTTTGATTTAATCAAACAGATCACCATATGGTTTATATGTATCTTCCGTTTCTTTTTCTGCATTAAATGCAACTCTGCTCACATGTTTCTTCTGTGATGTTTCACCTGCAAAAGAGAATGTCTTATTCTTTTTAACAAGTTTTCCAAGAGTAGCATCAGCCTTCTCAGATAACTCTTCCTTAGAATATTTGTTTACAGAATCCTCAGACATAAGTGCTTTGAATTCATCTGTATCAAGATATTCTGAATATGCTTCGTCATCAAATACAGTCATCTTGTCTGCAAATACTTCAGCAGATTTATATGTGTTTAATTCCTCTACAACAGAAGAGTAGTTGGAACGCATGTCCTGAATTTCTGTATATTCTGAATCGGTAAGATATTCTTTGTGCAGATTATAGCGTTCACCATCAAATGATACATTGTCATTATCTTTTGTATATTTCTGACCGTAAATTTTACCGCCATCCCAACTTTCATAAACAAAGTAAGAATCATATACACCAGTAATGTAATACCACTCATTATCTGCGTCTTCATAAGAAGATAAGAGATTATATAAAGCATAACGAATGTCATCATGAGAAATTTCAAATGTCTTTGTCATATTCTCAAAATTCTGACCTTCGCCCTCATTATCTCCATCAGTAGTTCCTTCTGGCTCAGTAGTGTTTTCTCCATCACCTTCATTATCATTAGAAGGTTCATTCGCGGTATTATCACCAGAATTGTCACCATCTGTATTGTTGTCTTCACCAAATACTTCTGCAAATTTAGCCTCTAATTCTTCGTCTGATAATTCTGAATAATCAAAGGTTACATCTTCAACTGTTTTATTGTATTTAGCAAGTAACTCTTCAAATTTTGTCATACTTTCTTTATTTCCTCCTTCCTTTGATAATGTGTGAACAGAAGAATTCTGTTCTTTATTGAAACAAGCAGTCTCTAAATTTTCAATTCGTGCTTGTAGTTCAACCATTTTTGACTCATAATCTTCAAATAAACTGTTATTCTTAGAACTGAAATCTGCCAACTTAATATTTGAACCAGTCATTCCAGGCTTTACTTCATTGCCTTGAGGTGTTTTTCCTAGAATTGTCACACCAGAAAACCAAAAATCTTCAATATTTAAGAACTTCTGCTTTGCGTCATAACTGAGTTCTCGGATTGACAATTCGACTGATACAGAGCATTCTTCTTCACGCTGTAAAATTTCAGCAGCTTTAGAATATTCCTCAAAAATATATCCATCGACTTCACAATAAGTTTTCTTCTTTTCTTCATCATAAACTAACTGTGCATTGCAACTTTCAGGTATGATTCCAATAGGATATTCATCATAAACCACATCACCATTCTCGTCTTCATGCATATTATGAGAATAAAATTCCCACTGACCTTCTGGATTTTCATCGGTTGTTACCTTGTGAATGTATCCAAGAATAGGACGATTGCTAAAAGATGGAAGGGCAGCTTCCATGACAGAAGATTCAATATTAGAGCCGTTTACATTTAAATCTGTATGGCATGACTGTAAATGAACTGGAAGAAGCCCATCTTTGTTCTTGTCTGACTCATCAAAATTTATACGTCCATGTACTTGTACAACCAATGGTTCACCAGTTTTTTCGGCACTGAATTTCGTAGAACGTTTGTATTTATTTGAATAGAAATCATACAAATCTTCTATATAACGAAGTCTTTTCTTAGCCATTTTCTTCTCCTTTCTTCAAAATTTAGGCATAAATAAAACCACTCAGAATAGGAGAGTGGCTAAATATTCAGCATATTACTATACTGGATTTTCGATTTATCTATATCATCTGAAAACATCAATTTATCAGTATTCAGAAAAGTATAAATACCATTTTGTTCATCAATTTTCTGAAAACCAAGATTTATCATCTTAGAAGCTGTTTCAGGATCTGATGTCTTTATAAAATTTTGTTCCATCATTTTACTCCTTATTGTCCTGCTTGTGTGCCAGTATCTTTTTCACCCTCTCTGGTAGCAAGTCCCTCATCTGAAAGGTCATCTTCATTCTTAGTCTGACCACCACCTTCATTACCACTCGTGCCACTTTGCGTATATGAAGATGAGAGAGGAGTAAAGTAATTCATTAATCCTAATGACCTCATCATAAAAGCATTATTAACAACTCTTGAAGGTGAAGAACCATCCAACGTTGCATAATCCATTGCATCTATACCCAACGTAGCTTTATCTTTTCTTTGAGACATCTTTTCATCAAGGTCAAATACAGATACATAATGGAAATAAAATTCAAAATCCTCTGTAATATTTAATTTGACATATCTCTGGATGTTTGCTTCAATTCTTTTTAATAATTCCATAGGGAACGTCATATCAACTGTAATAGAATGTTTAAGACCAACAGAACCAGATTTTTGACCATTGAATATCATTTCTGAAATTCCCAATGAAGAAAAAAGGTTGTGTATTGCTTGCGAATATATATTGGTATCATCAACTTGATTTTTATTACCAAACTCAATCTTTTCGACTTCACACGGAGTCCATGCCGAACCAACAAGACTTGGCAATACCTCATCAATTGCAGCTTGAGTAGCTTGTACAATTTCAAGATCTACAGCAAAGTCATTTACTTCGCCTGAATTTTCATTCATAGGGATTTTTGATAAGAGAAGAACATAATTTTCAAGTTCTGTTTTAGAACGAATAAGGGCTTCGTAATCAAGCAAGTCAAGAATAGAAGTGAATGTTCCTAAGAAGTATGGCAATGGTACAACTGGATCATCACCACATATAATACAGATAGTTTTCTCTGGTGGTAATTCAAACCATTTATAATCATTACCTTTTGATTTATATGTTTCGTAGCCTTCTACAAAAACATCATCCCATAAGCCTTCTTCTGAATCAGTTTCGCTACCAGTACCATATAAGAAATCCTTGTTGTTACCAGAATCAAAATAAGAAGCATCGAATTTTACAATCCATGTATCTTTTTCTGCACGAGAACCTATTTTATAATATTTTGGATCAAGTGGATGTATAAAGAACGAATCTCCATCATCGTAACAAAATCCACAATAGATACCATCTCTTAAACAAGTAGCAATTATTTGTGAACCCATTTCTTTCAGATCCATTTTATCTAATCTGGTACAAAGTTCTTGATACCCTTTAATATATTCAGATGCATCCTGTGGGGGATTTGCCCAATCGGGAATATTGTAAGATACGTTATAACTAAAGATAGGAGTGTAAGCATAATATTCTATAATCTTTTTATAGTTATGACTGATACGATATAAGAAAGCAGATATATCACGAAGATTGTCAATATTGGCAAGAGGACTTTTTATGTATGATTTAAGTTTCTCTTTTGTGTATTGAGTATATGTCTTCGATGTACCTTTTGATATGTTCTGCTGTAAGATACGTTGTAATTCCTGAAAGTTAATCATCTGTGCATACTTCTGAGTAGAAGTAGTCAGCTCATTTTTACGAGTTGGCGATGGTTCTGTCTGTACTGATTTCTTTGCAGAATTATTTGTTTTCTGTGTTGCCATTTATATTTCTGATTTCCTCCTTTCCTTAGTTATAGAATCCCCATTTTTTAGGGCGTTTTGAGACACCGACCATTTTGGTGATGTCAAAGTTGTTTGTACGTTTCTTGTTTCTGATATGATCCATTCGTTTTTCAGATAAATACCATCCAAGCATAGCCAAGACATACGCACGGTCGTCATGCATAGTAGCTTCTGAAGCTCCTGTATCAGCGTCTTTATACGCAGGAAGTTTAAATGAATCCTTACCACCTTCACGCTTATTTCTACAGATATTAACAATTTCCTCTTTCATTGCATCAATCTGAACTAATGCAACTTCTTCATCAGGTGTTAATTTATATACTTGTGTTTTAGCAGCTTCAATCAATGAAAGTCTTTCTTCCAGCTCATTTTCATATTCATCAATGCTCAAATCCAATTTGTCTAATTCTGCACGAATCTTTTCTTCCGATTCATTCATAAGTTTGATATCAACTTCCATGATATTGAGATAACCTTTGTTATCATATTTTTCTGTGAAATGAATTTTGTCTGCTTCAACCATTTTTATTAAAGCCTCAAACATTTCAGATTTATATTTTGATGGTTCAATTAATTTCAGTTTTTCAACTGCATTAGGGTATCTTTTAGCATACACATCACCATTGTTATATTCCTTATCCAATAAACCACGGTGAACATTACCTTTTTTATCTTTCCAATCTTCAATTAAACTGTCTCGAACCCAAGAGTTTCCCCCTCCACCAGAACCAGCATCGGCTAAGAAAATTTCAATATTGTCATAATCCAAAGCTTCACCGTTATAATCAAGAAGTATTTTCCTAATTTCTTTTATCTGGTCTTGAGTCATCATGGGTGTCTTTCTCCTAAGACCTAAATCAGAAAATGACACAACATTTACAATATCCATTGTGTATCCATCTTCTTCGTTATAAAGTAATTCACCTATACCCAGAATTGAATTGTCGGTTGAACGTGCTGGATCATATGCTAAAACAAATGTTCTTTCATTGGTATCATTACATAACACAGGTGGACGAGTGTAAGAATTACGAACAATTAAAGCTCTTTTAATAATCTGGTTCGCATTCCCGTCTTGAGTGAATTTATTATAATACTCACGTTGAGCTTTTTCTGGATTATTTCTTAATTCTGTCTCAACGGTTTCTCTATTCAAAAGTGGAACATAAGGTTTGCCATGAAAAGTAGCATTAATAACAACATCACAGTTAATATCTGCTACAAAATATTTTGGATCACCTAACATCATTTTCTTGGAAAAATCACGATACTTTTGATAAAAAGCTGTGTCAATAGAAGAAGCAGAAGAAGCATATAAGAGCTGATGTGGAAATTCCTTTGGAAGAGAAGATATATCAATATTTCCACCAAGTTTGAAATTTGAATCAAGAGTTGTAAATGCACCAATAACATTAAATTCTTCTTCTGAGAGCCAGCCGCCCTCATCAAAACAGACGCACTCACACCTCTTACCTCTTTTGGCATTGATATTACTATTCAATGTTTTTACAAAGCTACCATTATACAACCTATATGTAAATCCCATTGGATTGTGGATAAATCCATTTGAGTTTGCTTGCGATATTTCAACTTCATTTTTAAAAACATCTGTAAGACCAGTCATTGATTCAATATTTTTTAATGCAATATCTTCGATCTTCTTAAAAGTTTCTTGGGACTGGTCTGCTGTTCCTGAACAAATGTACGTTCTGTAGTTGTTGAACAGAAGTCCCTTTATTATGGTAAATAAAGCAAGTAATGTCGTCTTTCCTGCGGCACGACTTTCCAACCATAACACAAATGGTTTTGTCCATGAATTCATAAAAGTATATTCTTGTGCATCAAGAAGCTCAACTCCTATAAATTCTTTCATAAATTTTGTCGGGTATTTAATCCCAAATTGCTTTATTTCCGCTAATTTTTTATATCCTTCCAACTTCCTTTCAGATATTTGAAATTCAGTTGGTTTGACATAAATTTCATAATTTTTAGGTATCAATATTCCAGATTCAGTAGTCTCAAACGCCATAACTAATCCTCCTCAATATTGATTCCGTTTTCTTTTACGAGAGCTTTTAAGTCAATGTTTTCTCTGAGTAAAATACGGGCTTTTTCTTCATACTCATCAGCAATTCTCTTATATTTTGTAATAAGTTCTCTCTGTTGAATAATCATATCTGCTGAATCATTTTCGTCTAACATAATCTGCTTTAAGATAGAAGCATTGCTGATATCTGCAACTTGCTTTAGACCAGCAGAGTATTCCGCATCATATAAATTTACTTCTGCATCTCGTAAATTCATTTCTTTCATTTTACGGACTTTTCCAGTCCATGTGTTTTCGCCCTTAGTCGAATTAACACTATGCTTTAACGAAATTCCATTATCTGCTGCAAGTTTCAATACAGAAGCAGTAATTTTACTTTTTGTATCTTCGAGATTTTTAATGGTAGATATATTTGCTTCAATATTTGTGTAGTCATTCATAAGCCTTGCGATAATATCATTCATTTTCTCTATGTGATTAAATCCTTTTACAATTTCAATAATAGAGGAGAGTCGCATTCTATCATCATTTGCTTCTTCAGCAGCATCCAAATAACCAATAAGTGTTGCATATAAAAAAGGCTGTTCATCAGTTGATTCTTTTGAAAATGGATCATAGCCTAATAGCCTTATAGCATCTTTTTTATTCTGTTCATAAGCTGACATTATTTCTTCATCTGAACTATCTTCATTTTCTACGGAAGAATTGTCAAAACTATCTTCTGATATATTTGTTTTGACTTTATAAAAATCAGAATCAAAATATGTCATACCATTATATTGTCCCATTGAGATCTGACGGATATATGCAACCCAAATATTAGATTTAACTCTCCCAGAAGCAAGGTTTTCCATTTCCTGCATACTTGAATCCCATATCCTGTCGAGGTAGGGTTTATTTAAATATCTCAATGCGAGCTTTACAGACTCTTTATCTGGCTCATGTTCAACATTTTTATTGTCTACTTTTAACGCTATTCTACGAGCACAATCTTTACAAATTGGAGTAAGACCACTTTTACTCATAGGATCTGTACTCATATAAAATTTATCTCTTGCTTTATGTGTATCACACATATAGCACCAAGCACCTTCTTTAAGTGACTTGATTTTCTCTTCCTGTGTTTCAACTTTCTTCTTTAATTGTGCAGCCGTTAATTTTGTGGGCTGTGTCTCTTTTGTCGTAGCCAAACTAACGACCACCTCCTTTTATTTCAATATAAAAAAGAAGCCACTTAATACGAAATGACTTCTCAAACTTTCCAATATTAAATTTTCAATGAAAGCGCAATTCACTTCACTTAGCACACCTTCTACGATTTGAACATAGATCTGACGATTTTGGAGATCGTTGCTTTACCAATTAAGCTAAAGGTGTATATAACAAAAGAACCGCCTCCAAAGGAAACGGCTCTTTCTTCCAAACAAGCAGAAGAGTAGCAATAACCACTCAACTGCTATAATTTTTTAAGATTCTGCAACAGGGTAACTAAATAATCCACTATATACTTGACTTGTTAATCCTACAACATGATGTTCCAATCCACCACTTAAATTAGGATGAATTAATACGCTATATGATGGATCAGCAACACAAACCAAAGGACACCAACAATAATCAGAACTTGGTTTTGGAACTGAATTAGCTCCCAATATTATTGCTTGGGTTGCTGTCTTAAACCCAATATTCAAAATACTCATATAACATATTCCATTTTTAATGCAATAGTTAATTGTCGCTCCTGCACTTGTATTTTCATCAACACTAGAAATATCAACAGAAGTCCAATTAACATCTGCAACCTTACTTTTATCAGCTTTGCCATCAATTGCAGATTTTAGACTAATATTACTTTCGGTTGTCGGCTCATACATATGTGCAATAGCACCAATTTCAAGCATCGGTTTCAATACTACATTATCAACAGTAACGCCACTTCTAACAACAATTCGGATACCATACTGTAACAAATTAGCATCACTAGCAGTCCAAGTCATATTTCCATAATTTGTACTGATACCATAATTAAAATCGTTCTTTGTTGCATCAATTCTTACAAACTGGAAATAAATAGGTGCTTTGTAGCCGATACTATTAGACTGATTCACGCCATCTGACAATGTATAAGTCTGTCCAAGTTCCAGTGTTTTTCTATCAGAAGTATCATATGGACTTACCAATCTGAAATCAGATTCTTTTGTAGCTGTACCATTGACAGTTATAGTACCATCGACTTCATTCACTGTATAGGTAACTCCATTTGATTCAAAACTTGTTCCATTATAATATGGATAGGATATTAGATTTCTTCCCTGTGAAGTTCCCACGCCACCAAGTTTAGTCTTTTCTTCACTTGTATAATCATTAGAAGATAATCCCTTGCCTTCTTCCTTTACAACAAGATTAGAAATATCTTGATGCTCAGTAAGATATCCTGCATCATTTGTAAAGTCAGATACATTTGTTGGAACAGTCGGAATTTCTGTCTTATCTGCTTTATCAGTCTGTAATGTTGTAATAGCATTCTTATTATCCTTAATAGCACTATTCATGGCAGATGCATCATTTTCATGACCAGAAATCCAACCACTAATTTCTTTTAGTGTATTAAAACTTTCAGGTGCATCAGAAACAACCTCTGCAATCTTATCTGAAATTTCCTTTGTTACATTAGTCGAATTAGCTTTCTTTGCCAATTCAGTCTTAATCTCTGTATCATCATAATTCTTAATACTTTTTAATCTTTCAATCTCAGTGTCAGCAATCAGTGATTTACCTTTTATTTTGTCAACTTTACCGCTAATATCCTGATGAGAGGTCAGATAACCTTTTGCATTTAATTCTTCATCAGTCACATATTTATCAAGAGATGGAATATCAGAAGTGTTTGCTTTCTTAGCAAGTTCTGTATCAACATAATTCTTGTCAACATCTACAGTTGGCACAGTAATATCAACTGATTTATCCTCCGCAACAGTCTGTGCGACACCATTGACCTTGATAGATTCAATGATATTTTCTTCGCCTGTAGAAGAACCTGAACCATTCTTTCCGTCTTTACCATTTGTAACCGTGTATTCAAATGTAGAATCATCAGAAAATGTGATAACATATGTATCAACTAGACCTTCGGTTTTTGTCTTTTCAATTTTTGAAATACCGATACCATCCTGACCATTTGTTCCGTCTTGACCATTTTGACCAGGATCTCCCTTCGTACCTTTTGCACCATTCTTACCGTTTGTTCCGTTTACACCATTCATAACATCAAGAGTGGAAGTCTGTTTTGTGCCACTTGTGCCAGTCCATTCAAATGTAACTCTGTGACCACCATCAATTTCTGTAATTGATTTGATAGTAGCAGGAGCACCTTTTACTGCTCCGAGAGAATCGGCAGTTTCTCCAACATAGCCCTTAGCGGCAGCCAATGTAATAAGATCCATATGTTACACCTCCCACCACTTCTGATTTTCTTCATCGTAAATGTAAGACTTTTTACTATCCATTTCATAATAGGTTGAAGCATTCCCCACGAAAACATCTTCAAACTTACCAATAGGTTTTTCATCAGTAGAAAGTCCGTATAATTCAAGCCATACACGATTTGGCTTATCTGCATACTTGTTAATTGTGATCATTTTATATACCATCCTTTCTTTTTATTTAGTCGATTTTTTATATAACAAAACCGACTATAGAAAGTCGGTTAAAAAGTTTTAATATTTACCAATCAGTCGCCAAACTGATCATAACTATATAGGGCGATAATATGGATAGCAGGACTTGAACCTACAACGTCTAGTTCCCAAAACTAGTGGACTACCAAATTGTCCTATATCCATGTAATAATTTTAAAATTTCTTCACATACTAATCAAAAACCCAAGGAGTAACCAATGAACACATCATATAAAACAGCAATCAAATTCAAAGACTTATATATTCCTGTAAAAATGGTCAAAGTATCTCATAATAACTCAATAGAACTTAATCAGCTCTGCAAAGATTCAAAGGAAAGAGTACGTTATATCAAATTTTGCCCATCATGCAATAAAGAAATTCACAATGAAGATATTGTGAAAGGATATAGATATGCAGAAGATAAGTATGTTATTTTGGAACAATATGATATAGAATCAATTACATCAAACCAAGATAGAACACTTTCAATAAAATATTTCTGTAAATCAAAGGAAATATCAGACATACTCATAGATAAATCATATTATTTAATTCCTGAAATGAATTCAGAAATCGAATATGAGCTTTTTCGCAAAGCTATGACTACGAATAGAGTAGTAGGTATTGCTGAAATTGTATTGGGTACAAAACAAGAATTAGTTGCGTTATTTGCCAATAAGAATTGTATTATTGCAACCATTTTATTTTATGAGAATGAGATTAACGAATTGCCGATTATCATGAAACACAAAATAGATAAACAACAACTCGAAAATCTCAAACAAGATATTATAGATAATACAAAAGATTTTAATTGGAATTCACATTATGATAAATATCAACTCAAACTAAGAGAATTAATATTTGAAAAAATTCCAAAATGATAACGCCTTTCTCATTCCATCCTCGAATGGCGAGCTTTCATCTAAACTGCATAGGACGTATCCTATTGTTACAACAGTACCAGTCCGAAGACCGCAAAGGGCATAGGGCGGTAGTAAGTGTTGAGCTTACACGCCTAAGTTTCGTATACATCCAAAAAATAGGTTTTTACATCAGGTTTACCGCACGAAATAGGGCATAACGGACTCGAACCGATACTCATGGAATGAAAATCCATTGTCTTACCTTTTGACTAATGCCCCATATTTAGGGTGGAAAAGTACCACCCATTATTTTTTACAGAGTATATTCTGTAGTTCCTTCAAAAGTATTATTCAATGCACGAATTTCAGCCAATTTCTCAGTAACAGCTTCCTTAACTTTTGTAGCAAATAATACACACTGAGCCTGTGCATACAGTTCCTTCTTATCAAGAACAGTATTTAATACTGTATCAGGGTATTTTGTTACATCTCTTTCAAAATGAAATGCTAAATCTTCATTGATAAGTTTTCTCTCATTTGTTACATCCGTAATCTCCAATTCAACAATAGTAGAATCGTCTTTTGGATCTGTTGTTACTTCTGGAACGCCATTATTAAGCTTGATGTTTCCCTTGAACTGAATTTTGCTATACTCGATATACTTATTGTAATTTGCAAGTAATTCTTTTTCCTGCTCACTTGTCAAATCAGCAGTGCCAAGACTTGTAACCGTAATGTCTACACTTGCAATATCATTTTCTACATTAAATTTCTGATCTAATTTCATGAATTTGTCCCCTCGCTTTCGTTTGCAATTATTTGGTTATATGCGTCTTTGAAACTGATTACTAAATCCCTTAAAGTCTCTTTATCAATAGTACAGTCCAAATTGCTCATATCAATATTTGGATTTGATACCGTAAACTCCAATGTATTTCCATTTGGCGCAAATAAAACTTCCACAGATTCATTAAGCAGAAGAGTAATAGAATCAATTTTATTTCCATTATTCGATGTTACTCGTTTTACTTGCCCAACTTTTAATCTATCATTTTCAATAGATAATCTACTTGCCATTATATATACACTCCTTTCTTTTATTTTTAGTTTTCCTTTTAATCGTTGAGTTGCGGAAACAGGACTCGAACCTGCATTCTCTTGGTTATGAGCCAAGTGAGCTTCCATTGCTCGTCATTCCGCTATGATAATAGGAGAGGAGCGACCTCCCCATATTATATGTAGATTGGTAAGATCTACTGCCGATTGATTACCAGTCAACCGACAAAGAGAATATTGAAAATTCTCTGACATGTAATATTATCCAGTTGCAACGCCACATCGGAATTAAACCGAAATCTTCTCTGATATGAGACGCATGTTCAATCATGCTGATGACCTGGATAATATATTATTCTCCACATATTTTCAGTCTTCGGAGCAAAGACCTCTTGATAAGGTTTAATGACTCTTATCCGTCAATTAAGATTCTCATTAACGTAGAGAGGCACGAACATCTTCTCATTTCTGAAGGCTGAGATAAACCGATGATCCTAGATGTCGGTAGGAAAGAAATAGGACTTACAATACTACATGAATAACAAATGCCAAGTTGATTTTTTCATATTTCAAATGAAACCGTGATGCTGTATCAACCCAATAACGGTTCACTATTTTGTGATTCTTATTGACTAACAGAATCACTTTACCTACAACGATTAGAGGTGTTCCACACTTAACGGTGGTGGATTACCATATTTTTTAGTTGTCTACTAAGGCAAGATCTCTCCATAACACCGCCAATGAGCAGTAAGCAGTGGGAAGTTTTAGACCGTTCCAAAGTCAATAATTTCGCAAACCGACCTTTATATTTATGTCGCATATCGGTCAGCGACAGCTCATTTGTAAAAGTCCGTCAACGGATTAACAGACCGCCCTCACTTCTTATGGATGTGAGCAGCTTTGTTATATTTTATTATTCTCTACATTGTCGTCACCTCTCGGCTCAAATATCACGTTGCTATGCTTTCTTGTTTAAATTAAATTGTTGATGTTGGACGAAAGCTTCATCGGTATCCTCAGTTTCTTCACGAATTATATACATCTGAATGGTTTCGGAAGGATTATTAAATTTCAACACTATCTTTTAACTTTCTTACCTTAGAAGTGTCTATTTTAATGTAATATTTTTTTGTGACATCCGTTCCAGAATGATTTAACATTGTAGACACATCTTCCAAGCTAACACCTTCATTTTTAAGCAAAGTGGCATAACTATGACGAAAATCATGAGGATGTAATGTTGGAACGCCAATCATATTTCCGATCTTTTTACACCAGTCATTTAATGTACCACTTTGAATCGGCTTATTTTCATTGGTGTATGGAGTAATAAATATTCTTCCGTGGTCATCAATGTTATTATCTTTTCTGTATTGAATTAGTTTCTCAAGATACCCCTTAGTTTCTCTACTAAAACTTAACTCAACAATTTTCCCCTCTTTTTCAAGCACATTACTACAAATTCTTTCATCAAAATCTACTTGTTCCCATTTTAAACTGCCAATAGCAGTAACTCTTGCCATAGTAGTTAAAGAAAGAAAAGCATATGCCTGTAACTGAATATCTCCATATTCTTCAAGTTTTTCACGCATTAACTGCACTTGATCTTTTGTAAGATATGTTTGCACAGCGATAGGTTGACCATTTTTAGGTCTATCAATAAATTCAGTAGGAGATTCTACAATCAATTTTTTCTTACGAAGGAATTTGTAAAATGCAGAAACAGAAGACATAACTCTTTTTTGTCTTGCAACATTATTCCCTTGTTGTTTCCTCCAATAATAGTATTCTGTGATATCATCCTCTGTTGCTTCCAATACAGATAAATTAAACTGATTATCATACATATAAATAAACCATTGTCTTAAATCTATATTGTACGCATTAATAGTATTAACTGATAAATCACGAATAGACATATCTACTTGATACTTTTGAAACAGTTTTAATGTTTCAGGATTTATATGTTCAAGTTTATCTTCATCATACATTACAATTCTTTTGCTTCGTTCTGCCATTTTCTCACTTCCTTTCATAACAAAAAGAAGCAGTAGTAGTAATAACTAAACTGCTTCATCAAACTATTTTCCATTCTTCATCTGTATATTTTGTATATCTGATACTTTTCTTGGTAATTTATATTTATCACACCATTTTCGTATTGTATTGTCTGTAACTTTATACATATCAGCAATATGAGTAAATGGTGTAGATCTTATTAATTTCTTTAAATTATCTCTTGAAATAATATTATACAATTTTTCTGTATTATATTTTTTGTAACAAATTTCACACATTGTTGATGTTGAATTCATTAAATTTGTTTTGCAATATGGACAAAGAATTTTAATCGTTTTATTATTGCGTTTTGTTTTAGCATTCTCTCGTCTATACTTATGTAAGCAAGAAATACATAAGCCACTTTTATTATTTTTACTAATTTTTGTTCCACATTCTTTACATATCAATTTATTCTTTATTACTCTTTTATAGTTATATACACCAAAATTGTCCGTCATACTATGACAATTAGGACATAATATTTGCAAATTTGATAATTCATTATTATCATGATCTCCGTCAATGTGGTGTAATTGCAGTTTAACAGGTTTTCCCATCCATTCAGATATATTACATAGTTCACATTTATTTTCTTTATATCCAAGTTCAATTAACTTATTTCTTAATTTATGACTTTGTACTTTAGTATTTCTATGTAATTTCGATTCAATATCATATTCTGAACATAAAGATTTTTTCGCCATTTGTTGTTTATATACTTTTCTGTTTTCTTCAAATTTAGAAGTATTTAGTTTATATTCATTTATGATTCTTTTTAACGTATTTGTGCTACTTGATGAATTTATTCCTGCAGCTCTAAGAATTTCTGTGTATGTATTACTTGAATCGAGCAAGCTTTGTAATTGTTCAGGTGAAAAATTATATAATTTACTCGCCATTATATTCCTCCAATCTATTAATTTATTGAAGGTAGAGATAAACTTTATGTTTATAATTCTCTTTATTAATCGAACAGATTGACCTAGTCCTCCCACTTGGTAACGCTCCAAGCCGATCCGAAGACGACAGATTTACAGTCTGCCCCACATCTTTAGTGGTCTATGAGAGGATACAAAAAGAGTGTGCAGCATACACCACACACTCTAAATATTTAAAAAATAAAATCAAGCAAATCAAATAATCTTCCAACCGAATTATATTCGTCAAAATCACTTAAATCAATCGGCTTACTAGAATAAAATTCACGCTTTTCATATCCATTAACATCACTTTTAACAGAAGTAAATCCGTGAATTTTTCCGTTTTCATCTTTATCAAATGTAATATTTTTATGAGAATTATCACTTACGTCACTGCAACTGCAATTCTTACAATTACCATCACAATCATCGTCTACATCTTCAGCATCCTCACCAATGTTGAATTCATGAATAATGCATCCAGAATCTTTATTGTCCTTGACAAAAGCTGAACTTACATCTCCATGAATAAATACAATGTCTGTCTCATCCATATTGATATAAGTATCACTTCCCTCATACTTGGTAGCCCGAACACATACATTCATTTCAGAATCAATACTAAGAATAAATGCATCATCATAACCGTCCAAATAAGGATCATTCAAATCGTTACAAGAAGCAAGTTTAAAATTCGTATTTTTAATAACAGAATTAAGAACATCTTTCATCACATCATACTTAGCCACAACTACAATTTCTGAACAATCATCGTCATAATCTCTTGTACAAACATCCAGCTTGTCAAAAGTATCTGCTAAAAATTCAGCAAAATCATTTGTATCTGTAAAACCAAATGTTTTCAATATATTTTCACCACCTTAGAATTAGAGCTGTTTTGCAGACTTTGACATCTTAAAGCAAATCTCATCATGCTGTGGAGTTACATATTCCTCACCCTTGCGATCACCCATCATAATTTTTCCTCTACGCTCTGGAACTGTCTTAACCTTAAACTTTCCAAGTTTTCCAACTGCAACTGATTCTGCGTGATTTGCTGTTAATGTCTCTGTGATTACATCAGCAAAAGCATCAAGAATAACTGCGATGTCCTTCTGTGAAGCTCCCTCAACTTTATTTACTACTGCCTTTAATACCTCGTTCTTTGTCATTTTAATTTTCTCCTTTTTTCTCAATTATTTATTTTTTTAATACAAAAAGAGGGTAGTGTTTCATTTGAGTACACTCCCTCCGATACATACAATTGTGACAGCAACATCACAATTTCTATACAATCGGACTAATTAAAAGTAGAAAATTAGCCCAATTTTCATAGTTACTTATGCATAATATAAAAACCAAGTCACTCGTACTTGGTCTACTTTGTCATGAAATTAGTAATAATTCTTGTCTTGGAATCAATAATGTCACCATTTGAATCCAATGCAAGATACATAAACCCGTTCTGATTTGGAATTATAAGTTTACCGTTGTTATAATCCAACTTATCCAAATCACACAAACAACCTTGCTCATACATTTTTATTCCACCTTGAGTAAAACTTCCTACTTTATGGGTATGAGCCATTACGATTCCAGTAAATGTGCGATCTACACGCAAGAAATAATTGACTGCCTTTTCTGTTGTTTTTAACATACCAGATGAATAATTTAATGTGTGACAGAAAATTACATTACCCTCTTTTATCCACCATTTTTTATCATAAACGATTTCAATATTTGAATCTTCAAACACTTCACGAATAGAAGAGTATTGTGTCTGGGTTTTATTTCTTTCATCATTAACTTTGAATCCATCGTCTACAATCATTTCTAGCGGATCTGTTGGAATGATGCCAAGTAATTCATTTGATAATCTATCAGAACAGTATCTTTGCATACGGTATTCATGATTTCCCATCACAAACATTACCTTTTTAGGTGTAGTCAGATTGATTAAATCAATAATATACTGTCTTCCTAAAACAAGTTCTTCATCAAGATTTATTTTGAATTTTTTAGGAAATGCAGAACATGAAAAACAATCCAATAAATCACCATTGACTATTAAAGTGTCTACAATTCCCTTATAACCTGAAAAAATATCAATAGGTAAATTAAACGGAATATGAACATCTGACACACATAAAATTCTTTCAGATGCACCCTCACAGTTGTGAATATAATTATCATACTCTTCATATCCAACAGCCTGTTTTCTAAGCTGATCTGGTGTAATGTTCAATCCAAGCATATCTCGAATTTCAATCCAATCCATATCTGTTTCCTTGCGCTTTTTCGCAAGACAACATCTCAATTTCCATTCAAAATCTGTTTCATTTTCTAATCTATGTAAGTCGATTATAATGTCCACCTACTCTCTATTACTCTTCATCAGACGGAACATCCAGCTCCTCATCTGTTTTTAATGCAACAGTAAAATCAATTACCTGATTCTTAAATGAAGTAAGCAGATCAGCTACCTTTACCTCCTGCTCCATATCATTCTCATCTGTGTATGTAATAGTAGTACAATCCTCTGAGAGTGTACCTGCCTTTACTGTTAATTTGTCTGTAGTTGTTCTTGTGAACTTTAATTTACTAGCTGCCATTTTTCTTTTCCTCCATAAAATTAAAAATTCCCACCAGAACGCTTTCTGCCAGGATTAAAATACATTTGTTTCGTTTTATTCTGTTTTACTTTGATATATTCACGAATATTTCTAATATAATTTTCATCATAACTCAAACGAATATGTGATTCTAAATAATAACATCCACAACGAGTTGGAATTTTATTTGATAACACATTGTCTATAAGTCTATATGACGGATTAAGATTCGAGAGATGAGTATGCTTTTCTGTATCTTCTTGTCTACAGATACGATAGCCATTTTCAGTCTTGTCAATATAAAAACCTTTATATTCAATTCGATTTTTCATAGGCAAAACCTACTTAACATACTTATCTTCGATGTAACGCTTTCCACCACAAGTCTTGTAATATCCAATATGTTCGCCTCTGCGATCTACATATCCTCGTCTTGTGTTTCTAATTATACCTTCGAATAATAATTTTTCAATTTCATTTTTTGAAATGTACTTAATAATTTTCACTTCTTTCTTGATTTATTTCCTACAAAGTAGGATAGTAGTTGGAAATGTAGGATTTGAACCCACGACCTCCTGAACCCAAATCAGGCGTTCTAACCAAACTGAACTAATTCCCAAAATAAAAAATCCCATACCGAAGTATGAGATCCTTACTTAATATGAGCTGAGATATTTGACTCAATACACTAACACTTACTGTGGTTGGACACAGTTTATCACACAAGCGATTAGCTTGTAGTTAGCAACAACACCGATTTTGACATAATCGGCAAACTCTTACCACAAAGTATTATAGATTTTCTTTCTGCACATTCTTCCTTGCGAGATTCATAGGTTGCAGCCTATTAGAGTTGCACGTACTTGTACTTTCTCATATAACACCTTGCGAGTGCTATATGTCACCATATTACAGGTGAATAAGTTGTTTTTCTCTTTGCGGTCGCACACACTTTTGCTGTTTTGTAATTTTCTTTTAAATATTATTTACCTAAAATAATTTGATTTCTTTCAAAAGTATGTACTTATTATGGACGATGAGGTGTACATTTGATCATCCGTACCTTTTGAGTACAGCCCAATCATCACCATCCTGCTCGGATTGCGATCTCCTTACTTTTTGATTCCATCCCTGTTTTTCAACTTAAGAGATATTACCAAAATCCTACCAGCGGTTATACTTGCGGTATTCCCACCAATAGTACACAAATCATACCCACATTTCTGTGTTACTACAGTGCCTATTTCAAGACACCCACCAATCAACCATATTCGCCAACAGTTGTCCTTGAATAGAAGGTTGGGCGTAGATTTTATGTGTTTTCCGTTAAACTGTATTTCACAGTCGCAGCCTTATAATACGATAAGAACCACTTTATACATGTCGCCATGCTTATTTTTGAGATTTAACATCTCCTGATCCGAAACCAACCAGTCCTACAAAAGTAGAAAAGCTCTCCCAGTAAGACTCGAACTTACGACTTTCGCATTAACAGTGCGATGCTCTACCAGCTGAGCTATAAGAGATTAAGAATTGTCAGTGACCATACCACAGGAACTGTAGCACAGCCACCGATCTATAAGAAGAGGAGTACAATATGAATATGTACCAATCTTAGAAATGAACTTTAGAATTGTTCAGAACCGCCAATGAATTAGTAGCGATGGAATCTCTTAGATTTTATCAGTTCCCCAAATAAGCTGATTATCCGTAGGTTTACCAACCTAACATTAAAATTAGCATTTATGGCTGCTTGCACCACATACATTGTCTCTATGGACTTTATTGCCTCAGTATGATACGAGATCTAAATCACTGTTCTGAATTTAATTTGTGTTATATTGTGTCCGTATAGAACGTTGTTCTAATGTCTTTCGACAATTATATATTCTCTGTTTTATCAGCCAAGAAAAGCTGATTTCATTGTGTTAGCCTTTCGGCACAGCCCTCAATCAAGAGGGCTTTTATTTTGTAGTAAAACACGTGTTGCATACTTTTATTCCGCATTTGCATATAAGCGGAGAGGATAGTTATGTTGGTATTGTACGAAGTACACGCAAATTTACACTGTTATACATTGATAAAGCTTCATTGCCCACTTTCTCCTCATAAGTTCACTTAACTACAATCGTTGAAACCGTTGATTTTACTAGCTTTTAGCAACACTAAAGCAATTAAGTCTGTACAAAAACTGTGCATTTTTAACAGTTTTTTGAAAAACATTTTAGCAAATTTGATGAATTTATACTGTATAATACCTTCATTAACAATGATTTATTTTTATTAAGGACAGAAGATATTGATTTTTGATTTCGAATTGAACCAGGAAGAATTTTAAAACAACGATCAATCATCCAAGAAAACAACCCAAGATAATTCTTAGATATTTTAATTGATTTCACTTCATAAATCATGTCATCAAAATCTTTTCTAAGCAATAAATAATCATCATTCTCTGCATCATCGTTTATTTCATATAATTTTAATGAATATTTTGCTATAATTTCCTCAACCTTTCTACAAGTACGAATATTACTTTTCATTTCATATTTAACAAAAAAATGACTCATTGGCAGAGTTGTATCTGTATTATGAAACTTCATTAAATCCAAATCGTATAAGTAATTCATAGGACATTTTAAACTTTCGTTTATGTATTTTTCATTAAAACCTCTTTTGATTATTTTCCAAAACGAAGGATAAAGATTTGTTTTAATATCCATATCATCTTTTATTCTTTTGATTTCACCAGTTAAGTCGATGTCGAATCTTCTCTTTGCGTTATCAATAGCGACTTGAGCCAAAACACTTAATATACATACATAGTCAACATACTTTTGGTCATCAAAATTACATGCATATGTTTGAGCTATTTGAGCTAAGTTGCTTGATTCGCCAATATCCAACTGAGATTTTGCTAAATTATTGTCAATTCCAGCATAATCGTCCATTGATTTACCATATATATTTTTCTCTTTTGGAATGTTATTTTTGATGGTAGGATAATTTTGATAGCATTTTCTCGCATGTTCTACAATATCACATTGATTTGTTGTATACCCACTATCGGAATCTTGATCACTTCCATTGTTTCTATCCTGAAAATCTGTACCATTCATATTTACTGCAACGCACTGTTTTCCAAGGTTAAAATATTTTTCAAGATTTTTATGGTATATATTGTGAAGATATGTAAGATTGTTTTTACTATTAAAAGGACTTCTAAAGAAAGCTAGATATTCACCACTATTAAATCTTTCAGTGTAACATTGAATTGTATTGCTTTCAGCAAAAAATGTGTCATCATTATCAACGTCAGACTCATTTCCTGTGGCAGCATATAAAAGCATTGCATATGGAGATCCAACTATTACTAAATTTTCAGCATTTTGAATAATACGTCCACTTTTCATATTTAACACATATCCTTTAATAATAGCTTTTTTTCTGTCACGAAAATATGAACTCCTTACAAAATCTGGATTTTGATTACACAAAGCAATTAAAACTTCGTAATCATTTGAAAAGTTTTTATTCTTCTCAAGATATTTCAAAAACTCAGAATTGTCTTGTTTGAGTTTATTGATATACTCAACACTTTCCTTTACAACATTTGGCATTATTTTTTCATCAAGAGAGTTTACCATTTGGTAGCTCATTCTCTGAACTTCTCCAAGTTTACTTTCATGTGCAGTTTTCACAATACCAAACATACAGCCGTTTTCATAAACTCGATCACACCAATATTCATACGACTTATCAAATTTCAACCATTTCATAGCATTGTCAGTTGTGATCAATTCAATATCCTTAACAAAATGTTCTACTCCAAACATATCTTTTACAGTAGCAGAATAGTAATTCTCTCCAAAATAGTCTTTGAAAAATTGCTGGATATTTGTGCTAAAAGCTGCCATTTTACAAAAATGATGTCGTAATAATATATATCCATTTCCCCAACTTGGGAAGATACTAGAATCAATTAACGCCTGTCCGTCAAACATCGTGTTCTTCAACTCGTAATTATCAATGTGTTTTGCATAGCAATGTTTGTTTTCATCTGTCTCAATACTAACTACTTTAGTAAAAAATGATCTATCCACATCTTTTAATATTAAAATATTCTTGGGATTAATTTTGACTTTACCAACGACGGCACTGGATATGAGAGGAGCATAAGCACTAATTTCGACTGTAGGAGAATTCCTTTTAGGAAGTCGAATGCCCATATACAAAAATTTAATTGCTTTTTTATAAAGGCGATCACATATAAACATACACGAGCCTTTTTTTGCTTTTCCTGTACTTCTGTAAAGCATTTTGTAATGAATAGTTTCTCGTTTTATGATATCACCGTTTTTCTTTCTGGTAATATATTCAACATTTACACCTTCATTATAAAACAATGTTCTTATTTCTTCTTTTGTGTGTTTGTGATATTTGTCTTTGTTCTTATTTGCTTCCTGAAATAATTGTGAAAGTTTTTTACGTTTGTTCCTTTTCTTTTGAATCTGACTATTATAGCCATATGATTTTGCAAGCTTATATTCAGTTCTCGCATCTCTTGCGACTTTTTGTAAATGTGAAATCTCTTCATCGTAAGAACGAGAACCAAAATTAAATTCCAAACAAATTAAATCTCGTGTAGATTCTTCTTTCCATACCTTTAATCCATTTTCATTTAAAAAGTCACTAAAAAGGCTATTGGTAAACATCGCATCTTTATACTCATAATGATCTCTGACACCATTATTATACTCATAAAGGGTGCTTGCTTCAATATTCTTTATTTTAATTCCATATTCACTCATTTATTATAACATCACCACCTTAATCAAATTTGTTCCCAAAATTCATCTTCATTCCATTCACTATTGCAACGTGAATTTACTTCCATGAAACATTCCTCAATATTTCCACAATTAACACAGTCATAATCGTTACCAATTAAATCGTTCTTACATTTTCTTTTAGAAATGTAATCTGTAATTAAGTCAGCCATTGACTCCAATTCTTCTTTACTATATTTATTCATATAAATTTACCTCCACTTATATATTCTCCAAATGAAATTTCTATTTACTCACTTTTAGATTTTCCTTCGTTGAAAGCTACAATTCCAAATGTATCAACAGAAATTATCAATCCTATTGTTCTAATACATAAATTGTCAACCATGATTGCGAAAACAAAAATGAAAGCAATTGATATAAATGTTAGGAATTTATATATTAACTTTTTATGAAATCTCTTTTTATCAATATAATGCTGTTTATCCTTAAATTTCACATACCAGAAATCTTGTGTGTTGCAAAACTGAGGTAATTTATCTTTTAGTTTATTTACAATTTTATTCATCATGATCCTCCATTTCTTTATAATTGAATCCAAGCCAATTAATTATCTGACCTGTCCCTAAACATCCAGTACAGTCCTCATGCATATATTCTCCGTTTTCATTATCAAGATAGCGTTCACCTTGATAAATACCTTCGCCACAATAACAGCATAGATACTTTGGACGAGGTGGAGAGTAATAAGGACAACGATAATCATGCAGACCGTCATATCTTCCACATATACTACACATATAGTTGTTTCATTCTCCTTTAATACAGTTGCTTAAATTTTTAAGTTACAATTTTTAGATGGGTATTTGTTCACCGAATGGCGTAGAATTTTCTGTACAATGGTGTACATTAGAAATTCTGGCTAGAAAGGGTATCTCAGTTAGATTTACTAGCTTGATATTTTCTCATACGTTCAGCCGCCTGTTTCTTCTGTTCATCTGTAAGTTCACGTTTCTTTGCTCTAAAACTGATTAATGTTTTATCCTTTAATAAATATTTCTTACCTCTACCAGTATCTTGGATGAGAGAGTACATATCAGGACTTTCCTTGCACAATCTATCCAATTTAGTAATATATGTAGAATCTGAAGCATAAATTGTTGCGAATTTCTCATCACGCATTGCATTAATACAAATTTCCTGTTCTTCAATTGAAACTGTCATATTTTTATCTGCCATTATTCATGTCCCTCCTTGTAAGCATCTAATACAACTCTGTTTCTTGCACATGCCTTATCAAATCGCCAATCAGACGCAATACGTTCAGCAATATTTCGACTGCCTTCATAACCGGTGCAAAAATCTGATATACAAATATTTCCCCCATATGTATTCTGGTATTTATGGTTCTTTGATGTAATTGTTATGGTTCTGTTCATTAATTAGTTCTCCTTTTCTGTTTAAGAATTTATTCATTGCAATCAACTCCTTTGAGTGCTGCGTTAATTTGTTACATATGTTTATTCTCTGTTTTATTTACGACTTATTGCCGTTTTTGATTTCTCCAAATGAGTCTACATTATAGATTTCCAACATCTTAGCAATAGCCCATTCAATTTCTTGCTCATATCCTTCTTTATTAAGTACATATACATTTGGTACATTTTGTGGTGGTTTCTTTGGATTAGGTTGAACACTACCAACTTCTTTTTTGATTAGAAGTGGTTCTTTGTCGCCAATAGAAGATGTGAGATATTGAATACATTGATTAATGGTATCTTTTGACATAGAGAGTTCTTTTGACATAGATTCTATACTTCGCCAAAAAGCTTCTGGTTTAGTTTCAGGGTTATACATAGTTTCTTCATTATCTTTATTTTTGGGACGAATGAAAATATACGAATTAATATAAAGAAAAGCCATTAATATATTCTCTTTATTAATACTAGATTCATTCATCATAATAAAATCAAGCTGAGAAGATGTGATTTTTGAGAACTTATCAACAGCATCAAAATTTTCAGGAATGATCTTAATTTCAATTCCAGTATCATATCCAAGCGTGTCAAGATCCTGTTGAACTTCAATCATTTTGTTGTTAATCATATATTCCAGTACATCAAGAATTTCTTGAACAGCTTTCGGTCTGCGTTTGTGTGTCTTGTATCCGTAGAAATTTAGAACTTTTCTAAGAGTAATCCAACTATAGTCTTCGTAAGACCTATATTTATCAATAAGGATGTAAGTAATATAGAATTTACGACTAACTCCATATTTAGTTTTAATGTTTCCTTGAATATAGTTATTTGGAAAACGAGTAAAGTATTCTGTTCTCTGTTGCAATAAAAATTCCTCCTTTATAGGTGATATTTATTTATTCTCCATCTGAAATTAAGTGGAAGAGAACCTTGCGAGCGTTCAGTAAAGTAGGTCTGAACCCCCACCTGTTTGTTTTATTTTTGAAATTGGTAGGGGGTGAAACCCACTTTGCCGAACTGAAAGAAGATATATAACATTATTAATAAGATAGACTATTACGCTTGTATTTCGCTTACGCTTCATACAAGCTCTTTAATTTTTTGTTTGATTGTTATTGGTTGATTTGGGTACATGGTGTTTTGGATTAATGGTTTCATTTGAGTACATGTGAGATCTACCTATAGTGTTATTCTCCATCTGAAATTAAGTGGAAGAGAACCTTGCGAGCGTTCAGTAAAGTAGGTCTGAACCCCCACCTGTTTGTTTTATTTTTGAAATTGGTAGGGGGTGAAACCCACTTTGCCGAACTGAAAGAAGATATATAACATTATTAATAAGATAGACTATTACGCTTGTATTTCGCTTACGCTTCATACAAGCTCTTTAATTTTTTGTTTGATTGTTATTGGTTGATTTGGGTACATGGTGTTTTGGATTAATGGTTTCATTTGAGTACATGTGAGATCTACCTATAGTGTTATTCTCCATCTGAATTATAATTCTGTTTCAAATTAACGTACTTCTCTGTGAAGATATTATCTACAAAAAATACTGGTAGCTTATCATGATACATTTTATAAATTTCTTCACCTGATAAACTTATCCAAAAATTACTACCTATTTGTCTTTGTTTCTGCAATGTTTCGATTTCTTCCTGATATTTACTATTTTTAATTATTCCTCCAATTTTTCCACAGATAGTACAGTAACTGCATAATGATGTATGAATACGTTCTTTTTATACGTTACTTTTAAAATTCCATTTATATTGAATCAGACATTCTTCATAATGATGTTTGTGCTTTGATTTGCGGTTGCTCTTTGAGATATTACTTTCTGTTGACTTGAGATATTTTGGTATTTCGTTTTCATGTATCATATTTAATTCCTCCTTTGATGTATTATTCTCTCTTTGTGAAAATGTGATTATTGCACTATTGTTCTTTTGGTAGTAAAATAAATATATATAATTTTAAAGGAGGAATTGTTTATGAAAAAATTGAAGAGATTAAAGAGGATATTTAGTTTTGTGTTATGCATTGTAATGGTTATTACCGTTATTCAATTAGTACCACAAAATGTTTATGCTGCCAATAAAGTTAAATTGAACTATACAAAGCTTACTTTGTATGTTGGCGAAGTAAAGAATTTGAAAATACATGAAGGAAAAACGGAAATATATTCTGCTAGATGGTCTTCTTCTAATAAAAATGTTGTGAAAGTTACTAATTATGGACATATAGAAGCATTAAAACATGGTTCTGTTAAAATAATCGCCAAATATAATAATAAAAATTATGTTTGTAAGGTTACTGTCAAGGATGCTTTAAAAGATCATGTAAGTTATGAGTTGATTGATATTCCTGAAAATGCATATTCGGGACAGTATAATAAAATGATTAAAATTGTAAACAATAATGATGTTACTGTTAATGTTAATATTTCTATTAAACAATACGATAAGGATGGATTTTATATTAGACAAAACACAAATGATTATATAGTAAATAAAAATACTTATATTATTGCATTAATGGCATATAATAATGGACGTGTAATAGATTTTAATAATCCAATACAATATGACGAACAGTTAAAGATATCTTTGAGAAGTGTAAATAGGGCAAATTCTATTGATATAAAATATAATATTTCTGATCAATATATTGATAATGGTTGGATATATAGAGATATTGTTTTTACTTCACCTATTACTAAATCTGCAAAATATTCTGCGTTATGTTATAATAGTAGTGGAGAATTAACGAGAAT
>OKTC01000087.1_pt1 | contig 45129 bp, 50 predicted proteins | sample 1606181 | NCBI WGS metagenome assembly OKTC01 (sample SAMEA3879529, study PRJEB24766) | human gut metagenome | biome: human-associated habitat; feature: feces | place: USA | collected 1985/1987 | reverse complement strand
TCGTCGGGGCGGCTGTTATCGCAAGATTTCTGTTTTTTCCGGCTCTTGACCGTCAAACATAGATTAGCTCAAACTTGGCGATTTCCTCCGCTTGCGCCCTGCAAGCGTTCATCAGTCCCACCCATTTCATGGGGTCGGTAGCTTTGAGTGCTTCGGTAGCTCCCGCGCTCCTTGCAAGCTGCGGCATGATAAGGTCAATCCGGCTCCGGGCGGCTTCGTCAATCTCGGCGCAATGCTCATGCAGCTTCTCATTTGCGACAAGGGCGGTGTAGAGGTCGGGGCGGTACTGTTCAAGGTAGGCTTTCCGCAACCGCCCGTAATGCCCGATATACGGGCGCGGGGCGGCGGGGGTGTTGCCATTGTCAATGAGTATTCTCATGCTATGCGTTCTCCTTTCTCGGTGGAAGCAGCGGGTAATTCAAGAGCTTCCTGCTGTTCTTTCTCCCGTTCCTGTTGCTCTTTCCATTGTCTGCGCTTCTTCTCCATATAGCGGCGGTTATACTCGGCTTTCTTCGCCCTGCGTCGTTCCTGTTCCGCTAATGCTGCCTTTTCTTCCTCTGTTAGTTCAATTTCTTTGCGCGGGATTTCTACCTTGCCGATAAAGTTAAAGAAAATCTCGACTTCCTGTGTACGGCTTGCGCCTTTGCCCTCGGCTTGATGAACAAGGATTTTTTCAACAAACTCATTTATCATTGCGGGGGTGAGTTCGGAAAAATCCGTATATTTTTTGACAAGGGCAAGAAACTTCTCGGCATTGACGGTTTCCCTGCTTATGCGGTCAATCTCCTGCTGGTCTTGTGTGATACTATCGGTCAAGCCCTCTAACTCGGCTTCAAAATCATGCAACATTTGTTCAAAGAGCTTGTCTGAAAGCCGCCCATTTACATTGTCCTCATAGAGCTTGCGAATTAAGCGGCTCAATTCGTCGGTGCGCTTTTCGCTGCGCTGTTTCCTCTGTCGGATAGCTTTAGCCGCTTTTGCCTGTCTGTCCTCGGAAGCGGAACAGACTTGCGCCATAAACTCGGCTTCGTTGTTCTGTGCATAGTCGCAAACTTCCTTTATCGCTTCAAGCAGTAATTCATTAACAACGGCAGTACGGATAAGGTGTGTGGTGCAATAATCATCAAAGTGTTGATTGCCTAAATCATAACGGGAACAGTTGTATTCGTCGCGGTCTGGACGTTTCTTTCCAGTTGGTCGCCCTGCCCAATCCCGCGCATTGCCAGCCTTGCCCCTGTGGTTATACATCTTCGCCCCGCAATCAGCACAGAACATCAAGCCTGTTAAGGGATTTGCTGTGCCTATGGTATCTGTCCTACGGATTGTCTTTCGCAAAGTCTGAACGCGCTCCCATGTTTCCTTGTCAATAATTGCTTCCTGCGTATTTTCAAAAATGACTAAATCCTCTTTGGGTGTCATTCTGGAACGTTTGTCTTTGTAGCTTTCTTTATAGGTGCGGAAGTTTACTGTATGCCCCATATACTCCGGCTTGGATAGAATATCGGCAACTGTGCCGCCACGCCATGTGTACCGTTCAGCGGGGTTAAAATTAGACTGATGTTTCCCCACGCCGCGCTGTGCAAGATAATAGGACGGTCTTTCAACCTTTTCCAAAGCAAGGATACGGGCAATTTCATACGGGCCTTTGCTCTCCAACGCCATGCGGTAAATCCGGCGTACTACCTCGGCGGCTTCCTCGTCGATAATCCAGTGGTCTTTGTCATTAGGGTCTTTCTTATAGCCATAAATACAATGGCTGTTTGTATGCTTGCCGGACATTCCTCTTGCGTGGAGAACGCTTGTTATTTTTCGGCTGCTATCACGCACATACCATTCGTTCATAATATTCAAAAACGGGGCAAACTCGCTGCTTTCGCGCTTGTCGCTGTCAACTCCGTTTGCTATGGCAATAAAACGGACGCCCCGCTCCTTGAACATGACTTCTGTGTAAAATCCCACTTGCAGATAATCTCTGCCGACACGACTTAAATCCTTTACCAGTACATAGCCGATTTCGCCGCTTTCAATTCCCGCAATCATGCGTTTCCAGTTCGGACGCTCGAAGTTTGCCCCAGACCAGCCGTCATCGGTAAAGTGGACGCAATTCGTAAAGCCATGTTCCCTTGCATAATCTTCAAGCAGTTTCTTTTGATTGATTATGCTGTTGCTGTCGCCTGTGAGGTCGTCGTCGCGGGAAAGACGCTCGTATAGTGCGGTTATCTTGCCGTTGTCCGTTTTCTTTGCTTTCATTGAAAAACTCTCCTTTCTATGGGCGATTTCTTATCCCCCTTTCACAGCATATAGCTTCTGTAAAGTGCTTCTTAGGGGTGGTCTTTCCTTCTTCCATCTTAGGATTCTGTAATGGATAAGACCTTCCATTGGTCAGAGTTGCAATGCAGGCCAGCATATCAGCATTCTCACTTTTTTCTTTCTTATCATCTTCAGAATCTGTGCTTTCTGCGCTGCTTCCTATGATCCATTCCTGAATCTCTCTCCATCCCTTTTCCCTGATGTTCTTTGCCTTTGCCCTGAATACTGTATCTGCACAGGTAAATTCCACATCCACTTCATTTCTCACTGCCGGATTTCCAAGTGCAGATAACAGTCTGGCTGTAATCAGGCTCAACACCTTCTGTTCCCCAGATTGCAGTTCTCCAAACTCTGTATCTGCCACATTGACCGTAGGAATGATTGCATGGTGATCACTGACCTTGCTGTTGTTGATTACCTCTTTCGGATGAATCACCATTTTTCTCGTATATCCAAATTTTGCAGCCATCTTTCCTGCCAGATCAGGAATCATGCTTTCCATATCTTCTGTGAGAAAACGGCTGTCTGTTCTCGGATAGGTTACCAGTTTCTTTTCATAAAGACTCTGTGTATAATCAAGTGTCTGCTGTGCCGTGAATCCCAGAAAACGGTTGGCATCCCTCTGCAACGCTGTAAGGCTGTAGAGCTGTGGTGCCTTCTCCTGCTTATCTGCCGGATCAATCTTTGTCACCTGTGCGGTCTTCTGTTCTTTCAACACATTCAGGATATTCTCTGCATCCTGTTTCTTCTCGAAACGATCTGATAATGCCGTAATGCCTCCGCAGCTGATGGACAGTCTGTAAATTGGTTCCGGCTTAAATCCATCAATCTCTGCCTCCCTCTGTACGATCATGGCAAGCGTCGGTGTCATGACTCTTCCAACATTCAGTGTCTGTCCATACAAAGTTGAAAATAACCTGGTTGCATTCATTCCAACAATCCAGTCCGCTCGCTCCCTGCATAGTGCCGCCCGGTAGAGATCATCATATTCCCTGCCATTTTTCAGATGAGAAAAGCCATCCGAAATCGCCTGGTCTTCCATTGAAGAAATCCATAAGCGCTCGAATGGCTTTTTGCATTTTGCCTGATCATATACAAGCCGGAAGATCAGCTCTCCCTCTCGTCCGGCATCAGTGGCTTCCACTAATCCGGTTACATCCTCTCTTTCTATCAGTTTTTTCAGAATTCCGAACTGCTTTCGGGTTGCTTCTGCAATCTGGTAATTCCATTCTGAAGGCAGGATTGGAAGATCCTCATATCTCCACTTTTCATATTTCTCATAATAGGACTCCGGAGGGGCAAGCTCCACCAGATGCCCCACACACCAGCTGACAATATAACCATTGCCCTCCAGGTAGCCGTCCTCTCTCTTATCTGCACCGATTACCTTTGCAATGGACTGTGCCACCGAGGGTTTCTCAGCAATTACTAATTTATATGACATTTTGCTCCTCCTTTTGTGGTAAAAAAATAGCACCTTAACCATTTTGGCTAAAGTGCTATGTAAATTTGTTATTAAATTGTGTGTGAATCAGACAAACTTGAAGTTGTCAAAGAGAATTGTTCCAGTATTCCACAGTATTGCCATTCACATCATAGAATGTAATGGTTCCCGCATTTATAGGCAAAACAATCGCAAAAGGTTTATTGCTGTCAATGTCAAGCACTTGAATTGTGTTGCCGTCATCTATTTCAAGCTGTGTTACCTGTTGCTGATTCATAGAAATAAATGCTCGCTCATTATATCCTTCTACAGTGTACTCGGCAATTCCTCTTTGAACCCCCGAAAGTTTTCCACCCCCACGGAAAAAGTATCCAAAGGAAAGACCAGGGCGGTTGACATAGACAGAAAAAGAATGGTCACTCAAATCCTGAGGGTAAGAAATATATGCAGCCATCGTGCTGGAAACGCTTCCATCGACCGTCCAATCATCCTTAATCTTCTGCGACGAACGAATATCTGCCTCCAGCTTAGATGAAGTCACGCCGATCTCATTGTTCGTATAAAGAAAACAAACAAATAAAATACAAACAAGAACAACCCCTATCACAATTTTAAGAAATATTTTTTTCACGCTATCAAAACTCCTTGTCAACTTCCGATTTGCAAATTTCTTTTACTTATTATAGCACATAACATATCTACACACCAGCAAAAGATCGATAATCTCTATCTACCTGTTGAACCAAAGGACCCAATTCCACGCTTTTTCCAGTTCTCAAAAATAAAATCCGGTATCAGGACCGGCATGATCACAAGCTGTCCTACCTTGTCACCACTCTTAATCTCATATTCCCTATTTCCAACATTTGAAATGATTGCATGAACCTCCCCCGTATATCCGGAATCAATAGGTGGCAGCTCGCACACAATTCCCTGTGAACTTAATCCACTTCTTGGAAATATGTATCCGGCATAGCCATCCGGTATTTTTAATCCAAATCCCAGAGGAAGCTTACAGATATCTCCCGGCCGGATCTCAACATCCTTTGGACTGAATACATCCGCCCCGGCATCATTGGCATGAGCCCTTTCCGGGCTTCTCCCACCAAAATCAATCAGCTGTATCTTCATCTGATACTCCTTCCTCCAACGCACTCTCTTCGCACAGTTTTGGAAAATCCACCCTGATAATATCTGTTGGTAACATCTGCGGTGGAATAATCTTTCCACAGGTCATCTTTCCTTCCTCACAGCCGCCATTCATACAGAATGGTCCACAGTCAGAAAACAGTTCCCTGTTCTGCTCCAGAAGCTGTTTCCAGATTTTCAGCATCACATATCTGGTCTCCTTTGTGTTTCTCCTGCATGTCCTCTGACGGATCATGTGCTTCCACTGATACGGTGTCGCGCCGATCAGAAGAATATTTCTCATTCCCTGCGGTGCACAGTATCCGGCAGAATCATTATCAACCCCATATCTGATCATTTCCTGGTAATTTTTCATTGCCATGCTGCACTGTCTTAAATATCCTTCCTCCTGTCCGGTTCCTATCAGATCATAGGGAATGACAAAATCCTCCACTCCTGAATAGTCACTGTATTGCAGGCTTGCCGACATATATTTCACTTCATTCTGGTGCCTGGTAATCTGTGCCAGGAATCTTCTGGATGCACCGACTACAACCACATTGATGATTCCAAACTTCTGGATTGTCGGATGTGGCAGCTTCACAAGATTTGCCACGGTGGATCTCTGATATGGCTTTTCATACAGATCCATGAAATCATCTAGGCAGGAAATCTGATGTCCTCTCTGAGTCAGCCTTGCCGCACAGACCATCAGCTTCTCTGCCTGGTCAATGGATTCCGGATTTAATATCTTCACTTCAATTTTCTTCATTCAGTTCCTCCTCTACAATCGCACAAAGAATCAGGAAATAGTTAATACTGTCGGTGATCTTCTCATCCCACTGTTCTTTGGAATACTGCTGCTCACCCATACACATATCCGATACAGAGATCAGATGCTTGGACAACATTCCCATAAGTGCTGCTTTCGGTGTGGTATTCATCACCACTGCTGCCTTCTTGAAATGTTCCAGCCTGTCCACTGCCATATTCTTCACTGCTCCGGGAGCATACTCTGCTCCCTTTGCCACCAGCATGGATTTACAACGATCCGTCTGCCTGATGATCACTTCATTGAACTCTTTCTGGTTCATGCCCTTTCCTCCTTCACTTTCGATGTTCTGCTTTTCTTAGGTGCCTGCTCTGCCTTTTCCGTATTGGATTTCAGCTTTGATTTCACAGACTCCTTTACCTTTGACAGAGTCCTTTTCTTATCAAGATCCTTCAGGGTCTTGTCAACAACTACCTTTAATTCCGGGTTGGCAGTTTTCTCCTGTGTCTCAGGTACAACCGGAATAATGCCCAGATCCTTTGCTCCTTCTGTAATTTTGTCCATAAGCTCCTGTGTAAACGGACTAGATGTTTTTGCCGATTCCTGCACCTGGCCCTTATCTGCCATCAGCACTTCCATCTTCTGGTCAATCTGATAGATGAACTCCGATGCCGTCTGGCGGATCTTATCAAGGGATGCTTTCAGCTCCGGTGTTTCCTTTCCCTCTGACCAGCCCGCGACATAAGAAAAGGAATAGTCAGAAGTGTTGATTCCGTAATGCTGGCATACTACATATGCAACACTCTCAGCCTCAACTTCTTTCCCATTCCTTGAAATGTCTTTTGCCTCCGGCACATTATCCTTGTCATGTAGTTTCTGGTGCGCCATTTCATGAAGCAGTGTCTTAATGGTCTGTACCTCACTCATGCCATCCTGAACCACAATTTTCTTGTCTTCCAGATGATAGAATCCCTTGGCATCTCCATCAATCAGCTCAAAAGATACCGGAACCGGGCTGATTTCCTGCAATGCCTGTAAGAGCTTAGGATATCCTTCAATATTTCCCACCAGTTCAGAAGGACCAATGGTAGGAAGTTCTTTTCCGTCTGTCTGGGACAGGTCAAATGTCTTTACCACCTTGAATGCCCGGATCGTGACTTCCACTTTCTCCTTTACCGGTTCTCCGTCAGCATCAAATACCGGTCTTCCCTTTTCATCCAGTTTTGTCTGTTCTCTCTCGATCTTATAAGGAGCCGGGGCAAGGATGCTGATTCCCTTTTCCCCCTTTTTCACATACCGCCCCATCTGCTTCCAACCGGTAAAACTCTGGCACAGCTGTGCATCCGGTTTCTGCATCATGATCAGAAGTGAATTGTTTACGGAATATCTTGGAAATTTCGCCATCGTGTCAAGAAACTGCTTATATCTGTCACTCTGGAACACCTCCACAACTCCCTTCTCCAGTTTGTCCGTTATCTGCTGCAATTCATCCGTCCGCTTATCCCTAGACTCCAGCCAGTCGATTTTCTTCTGTATGCTGTCGGGGATCTGTCCCACAACTTTTACATCCGGCATCTCATGGATCAGTGATGCAATCATCTGTTTTGCCTGCCAGTTGTCTGCAATCTCCGGTATATAACGAAGCATATCCATGTCAATCCTTCTCCCGATCAGTACATCCATCTCCGTATATTCATCCGGATCCTTTGGATCAGCCGCCCTGATTCCGATTGCCGGAACTCCGTGCATACGCTCCGGTGGAATTGCTTTGAATTTTGCTACCGCCTCTGCCACACTCTTGATATTCTCATGAAATTCACCCATGCTGTGAAATTCCATGCATTCCGCAACCGTAAACGTGATTACCTTCTTCTCTTCTTTTACAGCTATATTTTCTGCCACTCTAAATCCCTCCATTTCTATATCTTCCAGATTTTTTGTCAGCTTCAATGACGCTAAAGGCATCTGGTTTTTCTCCTGAAATGAATAAAATTCATTTCCAGGTCCCACTATGATGTGGTCCACCAATTTAACACCTATCAAATCACAAATCTTATTCATTCTGTCAGTCAGACCGATATCTTCCACACTTGGAACCAGTCTGCCAGACGGATGATTATGGACCAATATGATAGCCGCTGCATTGGACAAAATGGTACTCTTAAGAATCTCCCTTGGATGTGCAATCGACTGGTCAAGAGCTCCTATACTTGCAATATTTATATTGATTGGTCTCATGTCAGCCCGCAGATTCACTACAGCAACAACTTCCCGGTCATAATCCCGAAACGTATCTGCCATAACTTTTACTGCTGCCGCCGGACCATTCATCGGTTCCTCACTGAAAAGAGGCGGCATTTCCACCATACGGATAGCCACCTGATTCAGTCGATGCATTTCTTTTTTCTCCGGCTCCTGCTTCTCCATGCCGGCATAAAATTCCTGTTTCGGACGAATTCCGCTAATGTTCATCCTCCGCTCCTTCCCCAACAGGTATGTTCATTGTGAACTCCCTGTTTTTCATACTCCTGAGCTTGTCCAGCAAAGATTCTTTTGTAGATGTCCTCTCATGCTTGGAAATCTTCTGCAATTCCTTCATATATCCCAGATATCTGCTTTTTCTTGCCATACTACCGCTCTCCTTTCTCCTTTTGCTGTCCCTGTTTCTTCGGCACCCTGGCCGCTTCTTTTTTCTTTTCATGCAGATCTGCTATCACAGAATCCTTAGGTTCTGCCCTCTGCATCCTTTCCTTTATCCTTCTTATCTGGTCTCTAGTAAGCGGTTTCTCCACGATACTCCTGTGGAGGATTTTCCCAATCGGAAGCCATGTGACATCCTTTCCAGCCTTTTCCTGCTCCATGATGAATTTCATATGTGATGCAGAAAATTTAGGATTCATGTAATGCTCCAGGTTCAGATCTGCCTCGGCTGCTTCATAGATTACCTTGATCTGTGCCGGCTTGAACTCCTCCGACACCCTTCCGGCATCTTCCATAGCTTCTTCAACACGTATTGATGCAACAGATCTAAATGTATAATCCACTTCAACAAATCCACTGTTATAATCATCTACTGCTTTCTGAAATCTTGCCTTTTTCTCCTCTGGTGTGAGCTTATCAAATTCCTTGTCTTCCATAGATTCCTCCCATCAGAAAAAGGCAGCCTTACGACTGCCTCATTCCCTTGATGCTACTCTTCATCCATCTCGTCCTGATCATCTTCTCCTGTATCTTCTTCAGCAGGGCTTTCTTCCTCTGCATCTGATACAGACTCTTCCTCAATGTCCATATCTGCAAGATAATCCTCGTCATCATCACTGTCGAAGTAATCTGCATCCGGATCCGGTGCATCTGCTTTTTTCTTTCCCTTATTGGACTTCATATACATAAATCCACCAATACCACCAATGGCTGCGATCAGAACCAGTGCCATAATTCCTGTTACATTTTTCTTCTTACCGGTCTCAAGAGCTTTTGCCTCTTCCTTTGGCTCCTCAGAGATTTCTTCTGTAGCCTCTGTACTTTTTACTTCCTCTTTCTCTTTCTCCGAAGCGGTCATTCCCTGGGAATTCATATAGGACTCCACCTCATCATCCTCCATGAGCTTCAAAAGGTCTGATTCATCAACAAGATTCAGGAAATGCACGGTCTCTGTTCCCTTATCATCACGGTCAATGATGATATAGAAATAATTGCCGGACTTGGTTGTGACCGTAATGAACTGCTTGCCACCTGCCTCAATGGAACCGTAATCATCCACCAGATTCATATTTCCATCCGGTGTAAGAGGACCGTAGTTTTCCTCGGCTGTCTCAGTACATTCCTCTGAATCTTCTATATGTGCATCTACACCCTGGCAGACATTGTAATCATAAAGGCATACTGCACATTCCTCATTGATGGAATCCTGTGAGCACTTTTCGTCACAGATGCATTCTGCTTCCTGACTCTGTGCAAATACAGTAACCGGTGACACACCCGCAACGGCTGCCATTCCGATTACCAGACCTCCCATAATCTTTGCTGCGATCACGTTTTTCAAATTATTCATTCTCTTCATCTAAAAAATCCTCCTCTTCCTTATCCATATCTGTCTCATTGTCTTCATCCTGTTTTTTACCGGATGTATCTGCATTCACGGCTCCGGGCATCGGAACCTGTCCGCTGAGCATTTCCTGTAATCTTCCACTGTTTGCAAGCTGTAAGAACTGTGCCAGCTGTTCCGGTGATAAATTATAGGATGCAACATCACTGACGATCTGCTGGTTTTCCTCTTCTTTCAGCTTTGCTTCCAGCTGCTTTACCTTTGCATCCGCTGCCTCTCTTTTGGCTACTGCCTTTTTCAGATCCTCGCGGAGCTTATCTAACTTTGCATACATAAGCGCTCTCCTTTCCTTTGTGACAGCAAAAAAGCCACCACTTTGGTGACTTTCGCTGCATTCATAATTACTGGATTCTTCCATAGCAATAGGCATGTGCCCTCCAGTATGGTGTATCATATGACGCATACTGGATTGGATTGCCACAGTGAATCATGATCTTATTTACCGGATCGACTACAATACCCACATGGGATGCTCCGGCAGTGTTATAGGTTCCCTGGAAAAAGACCAGATCTCCCGGTTTTACATCGGAAGCTGCCACTCTTGCGGTTGCATTCTTCCAGCCATTTGCCGTAAGCCTGCCATAGTTCCAGCCATTTCCACAATTATTGATGACATAGCTCACAAAACCAGAACAGTCAAAACTTGTACCCGGTGAGGATCCTCCCCATACATAAGGATATCCAAGATACTTTTCGGCTTCCCGGTGCATATTGGAAAACTGCTGGTCCGTCAGGTATTCTCCCGGTACGGCATATCTCTCATATTCCTCCGATACACCCGGATTTGCATATACATTATCCCCGAAGATATCCGGTTTGTTGCCTCTGGTCTCCAGAAGCAGCGTATACCGTTCCATCTGATCCTGCGTCAGATTCAGTGCACTGACAGCTGCGGATATTCCATTGTTGGTCAGCGTTGTATTCAGTATCTTGTACTCATACTCCACTTCAACCTCATAGGATTCATATACCTCATATGGAACTGACACGGTATAGGTATAGGATTCAAGACGTCCGTTTACCAGGCGGTATCCGGTTCTTTCCTCATCCCGGTAATGTGTCACATAATGCCATCTGGTCTCTGTCCTGGTTCTGATCTCCACAACTTCCGTTGATGTCAGCGTATACTGATAATCAAAGATGGTCTGTAATTTTGACTGAACCTCTGACGGTGTATAGTTCTCATACAGAACCGTCAGCAGTGCCGCCAGTTCAAAAGGATTATGGGATATCTCTGAAAGCGAATAATTGTATTCGTCATATCCCGGATGATCTGTCTCAATGCTGTCCACTTTATTCTGCAGTGCCGTCTCCAGTGCCACATAATCTGCTTCCACCTGCCTGATATCATCATCCTCAGCGGTAAATGAAGTTGCCACAGTTCCACTGTTTATGCCGCTTCCAAGAGCAGAACAGGATGTCAGTGCTCCTGATATTACAAGAACAACGATCAGAATTGCCACCGCTATGATCATGCCGACCGGATGGTCTTCACAGAATTCTTTCAGCATCTCTGCAAACCTTCCCATCAGGTCCTCCGCCTGATCCGTCAGCTTTTTACTGATCTTTCCTGCTCCGTTTGCAGCTTCCTTTGCCTGCTTCTTTGCTGCCGCCTCAGCAAATTCCCTCTGCATCAGCTTTTTGCGTGTTTTCTTCACGGTAGCTGACATGGTGCTTTCTCCCGCCTCTCCGGCTTCTTTCGCTCCTCTTGCTCCCTGCACGGCATCCAGATGGTCACTGCGGTTATGGATCTTGGAAGAATATTTTCTTGCCTGTCCATGCTCCCGTACTTTTCCAATACCGGTCTCCACAGCCGCCAGCCCTGCATTCAGGCTGTCTGTTCCACTGTTGTCATCCTCATTTTTAATCGTGGTTTTTCTTACTGTGGCTGCAACTGCCTGATTTTTATATATCCTCCTTCTCCCCTGTTTTTTCATACTGCGAAGTTCTTTTGCTTCGCTGACAGACAGAGAATTATCCTTTTTCCCGTACCGGATCTTGCCACGGTAACTTCTGGCTGCCGACGAATCATTTTTCAGCTTTTCGCTGTGGCTTTTCCCTGCATGGATATCCGGATTCACTTTTTTCTTCCGGGTGGACTTCTTAGCAGAATCCCTTGTATATTTTTCTTCATTCATGCTCTATCCTTTCCGAAGAAACAGCCACTACGCTGACTGTTCCTTCTTTGCATCAGCCACTTCGGACAGTCTGGTTGTCATGATACGGTAAAGCTCCGTATTTGTCGGGAATCTGTCCACGAATGGAAGGATCACATTTCCATAGAATAAAAGCCCTTCGCCTTCTCCCGAATGTGTTACATACGAAAGCTGGTGAGGGCTGATATTTAACTGCTTTGCAAGGATCTGTCTGTCCCCTACTGCCTGGTTGAGCATATAGATGAAATCAGAGTTTTCAAAGATATTCTCCACTTCCTTGGAAGCAAGAAGGTCCTTTACATTCTGGGTGATGCCGGTCGGGATTCCTCCCCATTTTCTGAAACGCTTCCAGATTTCAACCGTATAGGCTGCCGTCTGGTCTTCACGGAGGAGAAGGTGCATCTCATCCATATAGTATCTGGTCGATCTTCCCTGGATCCGGTTTTCCGTTACTCTTCCCCATACCTGATCCTGTACCACGAGCATTCCGATCTTTTTGAGCTGCTTTCCCAGATCCTTGATGTCATAACATACAAGGCGGTTCGTAAGCTCCACATTGGTCCTGTGGTTGAACACATTCAGGGAACCAGACACATAGATTTCAAGTGCTGTTGCCACATGCTTTGCCTCCGGCTCTTCCTGTGCAAGAAGTGCCTGGTACAAGTCTCCCAGGATTGGCATATTCTCCGGTCCCGGATTTTCAAAATATTTCTGATAGATCTGCCTGATACAGCGGTCAATGACCGTCTTTTCTACCGGACGCAGACCATCCTTGTTCCCAACGATCAGCTCACATAAGGACAGAATAAAATCTGCTTTCAGTGCAATCGGGTTGTCGTCATCCGAATAGTTCATATTGATGTCCATAGGGTTGATGTACTGGTCGGATGTCGGACTGATCCTGATAACCTGTCCACCGAACCTTGCGACCAGCGGAGAATACTCTGACTCCGGATCCGAGATGATAATGTCATCATCCGTAACCAGAAAACTGTTGGCAATCTCTCTCTTTGCAGAAAATGACTTGCCAGATCCCGGTGTACCAAGGATCAGTGCATTCGGATTTTTCAGTTTCTTTCTGTCCACCATGATCATATTGTTGGAAAGTGCATTCAGACCATAATACAATGCCTCATCCCCTCTCTGGAAAAGCTCCTGAGTAGTGAACGGCACAAAAATAGCCGTACTGGATGTGGTCATTCCTCTCTGAATCTCGATCAGGTTATTTGCCAGTGGCAATGTGCTCATAAGGCCCTGCTCCTGCTGGTAATCCAGCCTGATCAGATTGCAGTTATGTTTCTGTGCAATGGAAGCCGCCTGGAACACATTGTTTTCCAGTTGCTGCTTTGTCTTTCCTGTATTCATGACCAGAAATGTCAGAAGAAACATTCTTTCATTCTGGGACTGCAATTCTTTTAAGAGTGCCTTTGCATCTTTGCCATAAGTTGCAAGATCCGATGGGATGATATCCATGTCATAGCCGGCTCTTACTGCTTTTTTCTGTTCCTCTATCTTGGAACGGTCAAGCTCTGTGATCGTATGCTTGATGGTCTTGATTGCCTCATTCTGATCTACAGACTGGATATGCATGGTAACGATCTGGCTTGATTCCATGGAAAGGAAATCCGCCAGAAGCCTGTCGCTGATATCTGATGCATCAATGGATAAAAAGCTCATGCATCCATACATCTCTCCGATCTGAAAATATCTTCCGGTAGGAAATGCAAAGCTGCTCGGTGCAATAAAATCCTTAACCGAAAGTCCTGATCCCGTCAGGTACTTCCAGTCGAAACGGAACTTCGCATCATCCCCCATATGAAACTGTCTGTGCATCAGTTCCAGTCTTTCACTTCCGTTTAAGCTCCTTGCCTGCACTCCCAATCTCTTGAAGTTATTGAGGATATCCGTTTCGATATGCGTAAGTCTCGGTTTTGCTGTCTTCATGGACTCCGCATGTATCCCGAAAGTAAGATATTTCGTCTTGGTAAGACCATTGTTTCCTGCTTCCATCTGGTGAAGAAGAACTTCCGAATACTCATCCCTGACATCATCGAATCCGTCATTTTTATGGGAAATCTTGATGCTCTTCTCAAAATCCGATACATCCGTTGCCATATTTTCAAATGAAAGCTGAAACTTTACGGAACTGTCAAAGAAATTTAAGAATGCGCACCATTCCTCAAAGATCTCCGTCTTGTCTTCCTGCTGTGCCAGCTGGTAATTGATATCCTGAAACTGGACTGTCTTTGTATAATAATCAAGCCCTACACGGCAGATACCATCCGGGAACATCCTGTCAAAAGGAATGCTCTGCTGTGCCGTCTTCGGTATGCCATCATTTTTCCGGGCATTTCTTACGATTTCCCTTACTGCCATCTGGTCTGCTTTGCTTAATCCTTCCGGCATTGTGAACTTCCTGCTCTCCTGATTTTTCTTTTTGAGAAAGTCTAACAATCTTTTCTACCTCCTTTTCTGCCTCTGCCTGACGCAGAAGTGCTGCGTAATAGTTATCCGTCTTATATGGGCGGATCTTCGGTCTTTTGAAAATTGCCTGTATCATATGGTTCAAAATGACTTCCAGCGGCTGCCCGTTTTTCTCATACATGGCAAGGAAAAAGAATGGCATCATAATGACCATCATTCCCATAACTGCCGTATTGGTCTTCATTACTGTCTTCATCAGAAAAAATGACGGTACTCCGATCAGTACCGCCATGCCAAAACAGATCAGCTGCCTTTTTGTCAGATTGAACATCACCTTGCTTTTTACTTTTGTCAGGTCCCTTGGAACACTGATATAAGATGCTGCCATACTCTGCCTCCTTAATGTGCATGGAATATACTGTGTGCTACTGCTCCGGTCTTAAATAAGGTAAATGCCAACAGGATCGTAAAGCCCATAACCTTCCATAACGAAGCAATGATATCTGTGCTGAATGCTACTGACTGGATCAGGACTGCATAGATTCCCACACATACCATGATCAGAAATCCCTGAAATCCCAGTGCAAACAGACTTCTCATATAATTCTGGCCCATCATGCTCTGTTCCCTGTTTCCAAAGGTTGCAAATGGGAGCGGTGCCAGACTGACCATCAGATAGATTTCCACCATACGTCCATTGATGATCACAAAGATGACTGCCGAAAGCACGTACATGAGAAACTGCACGATAAATGACTGTAAAAATATTGCAAGAAGCGGTCCCAGTTCCATAGCTTCCAGTGTGGACTGCATGGTTGCCAGCGTACTTGCATCTACTGCCGTGCTTCCCTGTATAATGCCTCCTGCCTGCCGCACCACACTCTGCGACACATCAAATACCGCCATCGTGATATCAAATGTGTGTGTGATCAGTTCCACTGCCACGAAAGTCTTGAAGATCCATTTCCAGATGAACCATGTCTCAAAACTTGCCAGATTGTTATAACTGATGATCAGCTGTATCAGCTCATAACACGCAATGAATGTGAGCAGTATTCCGGCAACCGGCATGATCACGGATTCCGACAGGTTCCTGACCATATTGAAGACTGCCGGCATGAAATTACTCGGTGTCTTTCCTACTTCCGTTGCAATCTGTCCTACCTGGTCATTCACAGAGGAAAACGTATTGGTGAGGTTGTCCATGATTCCCGATACAAGAATGCCCTTCAGCCAGTCAGTAATCTGCTGAATTATGCTGTTCAATTATTTCCTCCTTTCCTCCGGGACAGGGATTTTCCCTGCCCCATGATCCAAATCTGATTTAGAATAAGCCGGAAAGTAATGGAACAAGTGTAGTTCCGATCAGGGCTACACCACCGCCTGCCATAAGCTGCTTCATTCCCTGGGACTTCGCGCCGGGGTTGTCATTTCCGTATCCTTCCATAAGGTTGATTGCTCCCCAGATTCCAAGTCCGGCTCCAAGGGCGATCACCAGAGTCTGTAAAGTTCCTACTGCGCTGTTAAAAAATGCCATAATATAAATCCTCCATAATTTTCATGATTTTCGGCTGATATTCTTTTCTGCCGAATTTGAATAAAGTTTCTTCCGGACATTCAAAGAACCGGAGAGCACTTATGCCTCCGGTCCTGTGTCCTATCCATATTCAGTTGTCTTTCTGCGTGATCCTGTCACGCTACCTCTTAGAAAAGACCGGAAAGCAAAGGTACAAGAGTGGTACCGATAAGGGCTACACCACCTCCTGCCATAAGCTGCTTCATTCCCTGGGATTTCGCTCCGGGATTATCGTTTCCGTAGCCTTCCATAAGGTTGATCGCTCCCCAGATTCCAAGTCCGGCTCCAAGAGCGATAACAAGTGTCTGCAATGTTCCTACTGCGCTTGTAAAAAATGCCATAATTCAAATTCCTCCATTAAATGATTTTGTGTGATATACTTTTTCCTTCTGCCCCGACCAAAGGGCGGTTTATAGTTACTGCCGGTCTCCCTGCAGTGATCCCGGCTATGCGCGCATATTTGCTCCCCATCTGGAAATTCTTTCATTTCCTGTTCGGGAATATAGTAAAAGCTCCTGCCTCCCGGCCTTTATCGCCGGATGGAAAGAGCTCTTTACTCGGTTACATCGATGACCTGGTATTCGTCATCTGCTTTCAGTATTAAGTTGTGGCTGAGGAATTTTACTACATCAAAGTAATTCCTCTTATCATAATCTGCTGTCAGCTTGTAATTCGGATGCTGCGTCAGATCATATTTATCGGATAAGAAAGGTCTTACACCACGGACCTGCACAATACATTTTGAGCCGTCCATGACCGCCAGTTCATCCATTGTCATAAGATCCTTACCAAGTTTCTGGTAATTCATGTTGTAGCTTTCCTGGGAACCTTTTGACTGACCTGTATTATACATATCAATCGTTTCTTTTCCCAAAATCGCATTCAGATCCTTCAGCGTAGTCTGTTCCGTACCACCAAGAAATATCTGTGAATCCATGTTGCCGATGATCGTATCAGCATTATCCTTATAAATCGCTTTCAGCTGTGACTTTGCCTGTAATACCAGACATGCCGATATTTCTCGGCTTCGGATCGTTGCGACCAGCTTCTCTAGGTTCGGTATCTGGCCGATATTCGCTGCCTCGTCGATCAGACATCTTACATGTACCGGTAATCTTCCACCATACACATCATCCGCTTTCTCACACAGAAGGTTGAACATCTGCGTGTAGATCATGGAAATCAGGAAGTTAAAGGTTCCGTCTGTATCCGACATGATCAGGAATAGTGCCGTCTTCTCATCTCCCAGTGTATCAAGCTCCAGTTCATCATAAGCAGTCAGGTCTCTGAGTTCCTTGATATCAAACGGTGCCAGTCTTGCACCACAGCTAACCAGAATTGACTTGGCCGTCTTTCCCGCTGCCAGCTTGTACTTGGCATACTGTCTTACAGCAAAGTGATCCGGATTCTGTTCTGCCAGTTCATCAAACATCATATCCACCGGATTCTTGAATTCCTCATCATCCTCACGGACTTCCATTGCATTGATCATTTCAAGCAATGTTGAGAAATTCTGCTCCTCTTCCGGTGCCTCATAATGAATATATCCAATCAATGCGGTATAAAGCAGAGTCTCCGCTTTGAGCCAGAAATCATCCCCGCCTTTGCTCTCCCCTTTTGTATTGGCGATCAGCGTTGTCACCAGTTTCAGAATATCCTTCTCAGAATGGAGATAGGCGAAAGGGTTATAGTGCATTGATTTTGAAAAGTTAATAGTATTAAATACCTTCATCCGATACCCGTTCTTATAAAGGGCATTTCCCACTTCATTGACCAGACCTCCCTTCGGGTCCGTCACCACATAGGATGAATGCATCTGTAAAAGGTTCGGTTTTATGAAAAATCGTGTCTTACCTGAACCGGATCCACCAACTACCAGAACATTCTTATTTCTGGCATATTTCGGAATCTTCGGTCTGCTGCTCATGGTAATCCTCTCAGACTGTGACAGAATCACATTGTTTGCAAACACAGGATCCTCAAATGGCTCAATATCCCCATGTCTGCCCCATCTGGCAGAACCATATTCCTCATTGTGCCGGAACTTCTTAGCGTTCTTTCCTTTCAGGTATACTGCAAGCCTGAGTGCTGCCCCGCAGGCAATTCCCACCAACAGATCCCCCGGATAAAGGCTCGGCAGAGGATTAGAAAAAGCCGTTGCAAATACACCATCAAGGACCAGACTCTGAACCTTTTCCGATGCATTTACTCCGGCTGCAATTCTCCATGCCTCACCAAGATTTGTTGCAAGCAATCCCAGAATGATATAGGGGATATTCAGGATCAGCTGCTTTTTCAACTGTTTTGTATTCATCGCGACCTCTCCTTCTTTTTCTCTGCTACCTTCTTCGGGATTGCCGCCACAATCTCCTTGAATTTCTTAAGTTTCTCCAGAACACTGGTCTTCTCTACGGAAGGCTTCTTGACCTGTTTTGCAGAATAATCCTGTAAAATCCTTGTGATGGCATCCGTATCTTTCGCCTTGAAGAAAACAGTATAAATAGGTGGTTCCTGATTTTTATCCTTAACGATTGCAAAATCAACACCATATTTTCTTGCAATTTTCTGAAAGTCCTTCATTCCTTCATCAGCCAGCGGTATGCTTGATACTCCCTGTCCCTGGCGAATCAGCGTTTTTACTGACTGCTTTCCTTCCGTTGGATGTATCTTTTGTCCAATATCATGGATTACTTTTCTCCCGGCAGCCTTTACCGGCATTCCAGGAAAAACGCTTAGCGCCTTGAAAAAAGCCTTCGCCGTTGGCTTTCCAGCAAATCGATATGCCAGATGCACTGCCTTATCTGAAATCTCCCTGTCGATTTCTTCATGAACCAGTTTTCTCACTCCTTTCCATCAAAATAACAGCCCGAAGGCTGTATCCACAAAGTTACTGTTCTTTTTTATTCTTATCCACACCGAGGACTCCCCTCATAGTGGATGAAGCTACATGAAAGCGGTTGGCTATTGCTATATCTGTAAGCACTGTATCATCCACCGCTGAACCACAAACCACGAGAATTCTGGATCTTCTTAACATATCTTCTGACATATCCATATAATCCTTGTACTCATCTGCATTACTGGTATCAATTACCTCCGGCAATGATAAAAGCGGACAGATTGGTGTGTAGCCTGCTTCATATAATTTTCTGCAATATCGTTTTGCAGACCTTTTGGCTCTGCTCCTGTCTGCACTCCAGGCAGATGTTACATAAGCCCACGGTTTGTTATTCATCTGCCGCCTCCTATCCCAGCTGGTATGCCTGAATTCTGTATTTTCCAAGTGCAAGCATTGTCATCCTGCTTTTCAAAGCTGCGATCACATCCGCAATATCCTCATCATCAATCGCCTGTAATCCATTACAGGACTTCATGACCAGATACCCGGACGGAAGGTATGCCTCCCCGTCAATGACCAGCTTTCTGCTTGCGTCATAGATCAGAATATAATCTGATTTTCCAATCATTACTGACGCACTGTTATTTCCAAATCCATCAAGGATCCTTAATGCTTCCCTGGTACTGATATAATTCACATTCTGTTCGCCATCTACATAAATTGCCCCATCAGAAGGCATACTGTCACATCCGATTGCACAAACCAGTCCTTCCAGGTTTTCTGCAATCTTCTCAACATGTGCCATGATTTTCTCCATATCCATTTTTGTCTCTCCTCTGCTATATTTTTCCTTCTGCCATATCGTGATTAACCTCTGCACGATAATAGCTGTCTATTGTTGCCGGTGCGTTATACAGTGCTGCCAGCATATACTGCTTGATGCTCCTGATCTTGGTAGTGTTTTCCTGCATACAGTTCATAACATAGCGGATATGCTCCATGTTCAGCTTCATGAACCGCCCCTTTACCACATTTACTGACTTCACATCCCCGGCAATACAAATGGTCTTTCTTTTGGAACACACAACATCCAGAATAAGCTCCATGATGCCGTCTATCATTTCTCTGTCATATGGATAATCCTGTTTCAAGGCCTCAATATTGAGCTGTTCCATGAAATATTTCTCATATCCCATCCTATCCTCATCCTCTGATAAGATAGGATTAGTATTATTAAAATCAGTATTATTGTTATAAGTATAATTAGGCTGTAAATTATACAGGTCCTGACCTGTAACTTTTACTGGTGGTGAACTGTAATTTTTACTGGTCCTGACCTGTAAATTCTGCTGGTCTATGAAATTCTTTACATAGATCAGTGCCGGCTTGCCAAACCCCTGCCGGATCCTTTCGATCAGACCAAACTCTTCCAGCTCCGTCAGATACTTGATTGCTGATTTTTCTGCACAGTTCATTGCCTGTCTTATAGTTGTCAGGGTGAAAATGATATACACTCTTCCCTCATCATCAATCCAGCCGTTTTCCATTGACAGAGATACCCTGTCCAATAAAAGACCGTAAAGGACCTTTCCCTCTGTGGAAATATTCTGGAACCGGTTATCTGTAAACAGCACCTTGGGAATCCGGTAAAATGCAAACTGCTGTGACTGTGCCCCATAGAAATAATCAAATGCCATTTCCTGTTTCCTTTTTCTTTCTCATGTCTTCCACCAGCTTTTTATAGCATGGAAAACAGAACGATTTATCATGACCATACGGACACTCATGGCTGCAATTCTGCGGATGACTTATAGGTGGTCTTCCAACAATTCCGCTGTAACTCTTTCCATTCTGTCTGCTTGTATCCTTATGTGCTCCTGCCACTGTAATCACCATTCCTTCCCATCAAAAAAGTGCCAGTCCCGTGGCAATCACCACAGGCTGACACAATCCTCTTTTTTATAATACTTCTCCGCCTTTTGTTTTTGCTGCTTTTTCCGCAGCATCCTTTACCGGAGGCTTTGCAGCTGCTTCCTTCTGCTTATCCTTCAGATCTTTTAATATGGATCCTTTCTCCTCTGATTTTTCATCAATCTCCGTTTTCTTTTCCTGCTGTCTTGCCTCAAACTTTTCTGCAAGCTCAAAAACATGATCCTTGGAATCGTAATGGTAGACATTATCAGAAAGTCTTTCCTCCGGGCTTACCTCCTTGGCATTCACATCCTTTACCATATCCCTGAGCGCATCAGCTGTCATGTCTCCATTATCGGGAACCAAAAGGATCTCATTGATGGAAGACGGAAGCACAAAGAAATCTCCGCCAACTCTTTCTGCTGCCTGATCCATGAAGTCCTGATAGGCAATTACTCCCGCTCCGGAATTCTTATCAGGGACTGTAGCAACGTACATCTTTTCCTCCGCATCATCCGTAATTCCAAACATCTCATATACTTCCGGTCCAATCATTTCCTTCATGACCTCATTCATTCCCATGATCACTACCGGTCTGATCTCCGGTGAATTCTCCAAAGCATCTGCCCTGAGCTGTTCATGGGAAACTCCCATACGATCCATCAGATTGTTGGTGACCAGAATAGATGCACGTCCATCTTCGCTACTCTCCATCACAAAACGATATACAACTGCCAGATCTTCCAATCTGTCATGCGGTACGTTGGCAAGCAGATCAGCGTTTGCATCCGCTGAAACAACTTCCACAGAAAGCTTCTCTTTCATGTTCTCATAATCCATAAGAGCACTTACATCAATAGCAGGGGCTCTGTCAAGACCATCAGCAATGACCATTGTTGCACTGGCAAGCACTCCGGCATAATCATCCGTGTGCTCATAGTTTGCAAAGGCATTCTCAATATTGAAATTAACCCCCACATTGCTGCCTTCCGGAACGACCGACATAGCTTCATAATTCTGATTTGTCTTCTCCACATTATTGAAGCTGATCCTTACATCATCATAGCCTCTCTCATAGAGCTTTTCTTTGATATCCTCTGCAAATTCCTGCTTAAATGTTTCGTAATTCATAATTTTCCTCTCTTTCTCACCAGAAACCTTAAAATCCATAACCCTGTATTCATCCGGGATGTTCTCACGGTCTCCATCGTAATATTCTGTAAAAGATTCCTGTGTATCTCTCACATATCCATAATCTGTAAACTGTCCCATTTCGTTAATGGCCACATCTCTGCCGTAGGCCTCATAATCAATGTAATCAGCAAGATAATCCGGAACTTCCATCATACCGAGTTCTTCGATATAGTAATGTCCCAGATCAGCATTGCTTTCTACTCCCGGATAGATTTCATACTTATCCAGGTTATCAATAAGATTGATCACATCTTTAATGCTGCCTGTATAATCACTGATCTGCATTGCCGCCTGAAAATGGTTATAATCATGATCATCCAGCTCATCGAGCTTGGAAGCCAGATAATTGAGTTCATCCAGGTTTTCATATTCTCCCAGCTTTTCATACAGCCCATCAACATAACAGTCATAATCACTAATGAACCATTCTTCATAAGGATTACCGAAATCATCTTTTGAGCCGATTCCAATTCGTTCAAATACTTTTTGCAGTTCTTCTGATGTGGTGGGAAACTTCACCCATTCGCCAACCAGCTCACCCTCGTTGTATTTTCCAAGATTGGTGATGAAGGCTTCAAACGGACAGTCATGGTCATATTCATATGCCATGCAATTTCCTCCTGTTTTTATTATTCAGGTCGTCACCTGATTTTGGCATCAAAAAAGCGCCATACCCATCACCGATCCGGTAATGAGCTGACGCTTCATTCTTGATCCATATTCTTTTGCAAAAGAGAAACAAATGACTGACCGCTCTCGCGTTTCATGTCTCATTTGTCTATGATAATATTATCACACCCCTATTCAGAAAAAAAGAGTCAAAATAGTAGTCAAACCGTAGTCATTTGTAACAAAATAGTAGTCAAACCGTAGTCGTTCGTCGCAGTTATTAAGATTCCTTAGCTTTTATTCCTTTCCACGATATCAGACCTAGTATCACAGTAACTGCAAAACATATCATTATAACGGTGTTTTTCTGTAATTTTTTCATCAGATTCTGCATTATCCAAATAGTACCCTGGCGAAAAAATCTCTTGCACATACAAACATACCTGCAATAACATCCCATGCACCCATTATTAAATAGCTTATCACCAGAATAGCAACTGCTATCCCAAAGTTATTCCATTGCTGTAACACTAATGCGATAATTGCACATAACATAATAGCTAGATTAAATGCTATTGCCGCCAATCCATATATTCTCGATAAAATCGTCACCACATAAAATAAAATAGTCAATACAAGGATCATCGGTAACGCAATAATTTTTCCTAGTAATTTCATCACAAACATTATTCTAATCTCCCTTCCTTCTTCTCGTTTTTTACCTTGTAATCTATCAGTTTTAATACGTAATCGGGAACTTCACTTACTCCCCGCTCCCAGTCCTGCATCGTTCTATACGGAATTCCAAGCCATTCAGCAAATTCTTTTCTGTTCATATTTGTCTGTTCACGGACCTTTACACACATAGCAGACATTCTTTTCTTCCTTCCTTCTTTATCAGCCTTTTCATTTTCAATTACCACTCCATCAGGTAATATAAAATCATAATTTTCTAAATTGCTCATATCTGCCTCCATATACGGAATCCGTGTCTATTTGTCAATTTGATTATATACACGAAATCCGTATACGTCAAGTCATTATTTGCCACTTACAGCAAACTGGGGATAATCATGGTTAACCTCTGCCTGATAATAACCACTGATTGTACTTGGTGCATTGAACAATGTTGCCAGCAGATATTTCTTGATGTTATGCACTTTTGTGGTATTTGATTTCATACATCCCATTGCATATTCAATATGCGAACTCGTCAGTTTCAAAAATTTACTTCTGACCAACTCTGCCGGATATTTATTGGATGCCACTACAATTTCATTGTTCCTGCATAACACTGTTTCCAAAATCAGATCAAAGATGCCATTAAGTAACTCTTTGTCAAACGGATATCTCTCTAACAGAATATCCAGATCAATATTATCTCTGATAAGTTCTGCATATGCTTGTACGTCGGATCCTATCTCATCATTTCCGGATACGATAAGATAAGATTCAGTATTACTTAACTCAGTATTATTTATATTATTCTTATTAGTGTGAATATTTTTCACTTCTGGAAGTGTAATTTCTTCACTTCTAGACATGGCATTTTTACACTTCAAGACATGTAAATTCTTCACTTCTGAAACTGCCACTTTTTGCACAGAAGTGAAATTTCTACACTTCTGAACATCCTGCACCATAAACTGTTTTAGATAAATCATGGTCGGTTTTCCCTGCCCCTGACGCTTCTTTTCAATCAAACCTATACCAGCATCCGTGTCCAATTCTTTCATTATAGATATTGCCTTTTTATTACTGCATCCCAGAGCCTCCATGATATCTTCAAGCGAATAATATATGTAAGCTCTCCCTTCATCGTCCATCCACTGATTTTTCATAGATAGTGACATCCTATCCAGCATCAGCCCGTACAACACCTTTGCCTCCACTGATATTTTTTTGAAATACTCTTCGGTAAATAATAACTTCGGTATCTTATAAAATGAAAACTGATCCGCTTCCTTTCCATAGAAATAGGATAGTCTTATTCTGTCTTCCATTTGAATCTCCTTCCTGTTCCAGAAGTGCCGTTTCTACACTTCTGAAACATCATAATTATATTTCTACTCTGACTGTACCTGATCTTCACTCCACTGTTCCAATAGCTGAATGATTATATTTTCACGTTCTTTCGTTGAATACTGCGGTGGAAAATATTTATCCAATTTCTTTGCTGAAAAAGATAACTTTGATTCCTTGCTCTTCTTCGGTAATGCATCATTCATTATAGAAATGACACTGAATTGTGTTACATTGGATAAGTTAGGATAATTCTTCAATGCTTCAACCTGTACCGGCTTCAAAAATCCATTTTCCTTAAAATATTCATATACCCATTTCTGCACCTGTTGATCAAGGTATGAAAGATCAACTGCCATAGCAATGGTTATCTTTTTTATATCCACATAATCCAAAAGCTCTGGAATAAGTTCTGTAAGTCTTATATATTTTGTTACCTGTCTTCCTGTCATTCCAGCCTCTGAACCAACAATATCTCTACTCCATTTATCTGACTTTGGGAACTCAGTTCCCGAAGTTGAATCATTAGCATCTAAATCCGAACGATATCCTCTTCTCTTCATAGCTTCCATTTTCATCTTAAAGCTAAATGCTCTTTCACTCGGAAGTATCTCTTCCCTCTGAATATTGGCATCCACCATTTTTATAATGGCTTCATCATCAGACATTTCCTTTACGATAGCCGGAACCTTTTTCAATCCCACAATCTTTGCTGCGTGTAACCTGCGATGTCCAGATATCATTTCATAATTTCCGCTCTGATCAGGTCTTACAATTACCGGATTCAGGATGCCATTTTCCCTGATACTATCAACCAAAGTGTCCATCTTTTCATCATCCAGCACCTTAAATGGATGATTGGGAAACGCATGAATTCTTTCAATCTCTATTTCCTGAGTACCGGCAATCTCCGGTACTCCCAATAATTCATCTACGGACTGTAATTTAATCTTTCCTGCTACTCTACTTGCCATAATTACTCTGCCTCCTTCAATACTTCCTTAGTTAATGCCATATAAGCAAATGCCGCTTTTCCCTTTGGATCATAGGAATAGATACTTCCCCCCTCCACACTTACCTCTGATGCCCTGACTGACATAGGTATTTCTGTTCCAAATACCTTGATTGATGCAGAATAAGTATCATATACCATCAGTGAAATATCCCTGGCATAATTAGTTCTGTTATCAACCATAGTTAGAAGAATTCCTTCAATCTTGAGCTTTGGATTCAGCTGCTTCTTTACTCTTCCTATTGTCTTGATCAGCTGCTGTAGACCTTTGACTGGAAGATACGCAGCTTGCACCGGTATCAGTACAGAATCTGCACATGCCAATGCGTTAATTGTCATCATTCCAAGTGAAGGCATACAATCAATAATGATGTAATCATAAAATTCTCTCAGCCTATCTACCATAGATCTCAGGATCAGTTCCCTGCTCATGGCATTTACCAAAGACACCTCTATTGCTGATAATTCAATGTTGGCTGGGATAAGGTCCACGCCTTCCTTATGGTGTAAGATTGTCTTTTCTATATTCAGTTTTTCATCATTAACAATGTTCATCATCAGTGTTGCAAGAGAATACTCCATTTCATCCGGCTCCTCATAACCTAAGCTGATTGTAAGACTTCCCTGTGGATCTGCGTCTATCAAAAGCACTTTCTTTCCTTCCTGTGCCAATCCTATTCCAAGATTCACACATGATACTGTTTTACCTACTCCACCCTTTTGATTTGATACTGCTATTACTCTACACATAATCCGTTCCTCCTTTATGCATCCCAATATTTGTTCATATTTAATTTCAACATTTCCAAAATTTCACGCCTCATCTGCTCTGCCGTGTAACTGACAGGGAAAAATCTGTGAAGCTGCTCCGTTTTGAATACTACGCGGTCTATCTCTTTTTGCTTAATTTCACTTAGGATATCTTCCATATCCCTTACTGTAAGGTTCCCATCCGAACTTAATTTCTTTATACGGAGTGCCTGGGAAAGTGATGGTGTGCACTGAGCAAATTCCATTGCATCCAGCATTTCCTTTTGCTCCTTCTTTTTCAGAAATGACAACTGAACTGCCGGAGTAAATCCCATGCTTCCGTCATCCACCTTTTCAAGCATTTCAGGAATAAGTTCCGTTATTTTGATATACCTCTGAACCTGCTTGGGGCTATCTCCGCATTCTTCTCCAATGAGCTCAATGCTTTTCTTTCCCAAATTATGGTCTACCTGACCACATTTTCTTCTCCCTGCCTTCCTTTTGATTGCTTCATACTTCATTTTGTAAGCAAATGCTTTTTCGCTTGGACTGATCATTTCCCGTTGTAAATTTGAATCAACCATAGATACAACCGCTTCATCATCTTTTAATACGCGAATGATCACAGGTACCTTACGATAACCAATCTTTTCAGCTGCAAATTTTCTTCTGTGGCCCGATATAATCTCATAAGTTCCATCCTGTCTCGGTCTGACTATCAGAGGATTTAATATTCCATACTTCTTAATACTTTCCTGTAATTCAATCATCTGACTGTCCGCCTGAACCTTGAATGGATGGTTTACAAATCCCCGAAGTCTTTCCAGCTCAATCTCTACAACTCTTTCATCCTGCTTCTGCAATTCCTTCTTTTCTTCCATAGGCAATTTCCTTTCTCTGAACGCAAAAAAGCCCGTCCAGAATAGATTGTATTTCTCTAATCTGAACGGACTCTTCCGACAGGCCTGATATCACAGACAAGAATATCGTGTTTTGTTTCACTGCTTTTCCTAATTTTACACCCCAAAGCTCATTCTACACTGTAGTTAATCCCTCCGGGTGACAGACCAGAAAATGTGAATCAGTGACAAGCATCCATCCCCGCTGACAAAATCAGTATATTTAACCCTGTTTCGCTGACAAATTTGTCACTGAAATTGCAATTCTGCATGAAAAAAGCGGCAATGAAACTATCTTCATTACCGCTAAAAATGAGCGTCTCCTATAGGAATCGAACCTACAATAGAGTCTTAGGAGTAGACCCGATACGATGAAACCAAGTGCAACACAGTGCAAGAAAATCCTTGAAAATACAAGGTTTTTCACTGTTTCAAATCCTATCTGGTATTACGCTTCATAAGCATTTTCATAGGGATTTTACACCGTCCAATTGGCTCGAAATTAGCAAGGCTTTCGATTTTCGGTGGACGTTGCAAGTGCAAGCAAATCTCTCTATGTAACTTCTCGTGATACGAAATGATAGGAAATCCTATTCATTCTCGTGCGGAGGCGCTGATGTCTTTAGACACCATCTTAGTCTGTTTAATATATCATTTCAAAATAGATTTTTCAACCAGCATTATTAAGAATTTCAAAGGTTTTTTCAGACTCAATGATTCTATGTAATTTAGACCCGCCGAAGCAGGTCTTTTTTTATTTCAGCATAATCTCTCTATCCTCAGCGCCGAGCATATAAGCACCCTTGGCAAAAGCATCCCTTGCCAGAAGCTCTGCTACATCAACCCTATCGAACAGCATCCATATTTCTTTCTCTTTCGGAGTCAGTTCATGGCTATGGTCAAACAAATGCTCAAGTCCCAATCCTTCAAGCAATGCCGACTTTGCTGCTTTGTATTCCTCAGCTCTGCCAACATATTCGTCGTTCCTTTCCTTGGAAAATGCCTCGATATTGTCAGCTCTCAGATGCTCGTAATACTCGTCCATAAAGATTCTATCCATACTCGTTGACCTCCATAACAAAAAAATAAGGGCAGACCCTTTTACAGCTATTGTAGCTATGTAAAAGGATCTGCCCTTGCAGTTACTATAATGTTTTTGCCAGCGACTTCAGGAGTGCTGCCATTTCCGGATTTTGCAGAAGCTTCAGAAGAAGTTCTTTATCATCAGCGGAGCTTTCCGTTGCGGCTGGTTGAACCGGCTCAGGCGTTGCCTGTCTGCCTGAATAGAACGCAGCTTCCATTCTTTCAGCGTTCAGTCTGCGGTCATCGTCGATGATATGGGAGTAAACATCCGCTACCATCTTGACCTGTGCATGACCGGAATCGCCTTGAACGGATTTCATATCGCCGCCGTTCAGCTTCAGCTTGTAAGTGATACTGGAATGTCGGAGACTATGGAAAACCACTTTCGGCAGTCCCTTCTCCTCAATCAGCTTATTGAAAGCACGGTTGATAACCTGCCCCTCAATCGGCTTGCCATTGGAAGAACAGAAAACCAGATTGAAGTCTACGAACTCGTCACCGAAAAGGTCTTTCAGTTCTTCGATGTCAGCCTTTCGCTGTACCAACATTTCCGCTACGGTTTTCGGTAAGAACACCTTGCGGACACTTGTTTTGGTCTTAGGAGTTTTGAGAACCAATGCGGTATGCGTACTGGCGAAGGTCGGTGGGAACTTGAACATGATGTCCTTACCGTCCAGATCTGCCATCGCTTCACGATTTACTCTCTGCAACTCCTTTTCAACGAAGATGCTTGCCTGACCAAGTTCAATACTGGTAGGGGAAATGTCAATACAGTCCCAGGTAAGCCCCAGAAGCTCGCCCATTCGCAGGGAACAGGAGAAGGCAAGGTTAATAGCCAGGCGAAGAATATCATCGTCACAGGCTTCCAGAGCCTTCTGGAGCACTTCTGCTGTCCAGATGTCCCTGGTCTTGTGTTCTTCTTTCGGCAGCGTAGCGTGCTCCACAGGGTTTCTGGTCATCAATTCCCACTTGACCGCCTGATTGAAAGCATTTCGCAATGTCTTGTGAACCTCTCGGACAGTATGCGGAGTCAGATATTCTGTACGGGCTTTTACATACTTAGAAGAAACCGCTTTGACAGAAAGCAAATCTCGGTAATACTTGTCCATGATTCTCGGTGTGACATCCTCCAGCTTCATATCACCGATGAGGGGACGAATATAGTTTGCAATCAGGCTCTTTCTGCTTTCATAGGTAGACATCGCCCATGTGTTCACACCATAGATTGACATATACTCATCCAAAAGATCGTTGACGGTTTTAGCAGAAGGGGGAATAAAGGTTCCGGACTCCTGCTCATATTCAACCTGCAACTTCCTTTTCTTTGCTTCGGAATTCGTTTCAAAGGTTTCCCACTTCTGACGCTTGTTGCCGTTCTCATCGGTGTATGTATAAACCACAGAATACTTCTTTTTTCTCTTAACAATAGATGCCATGTAATCAGCTCCTTTCCTGTCTATCTTCCGCTAACTGGTAGCGGGTCTGATTCTGATACCATTTTTCAAAGCTCTCTTTGGTAGCTCGCTTATATCTGCCAACCTTGATAAGCTCAAAATCTTCATTGGCAACGATATAGTAAATGGTCTGACGATGTACCCCAAGCATTCTTGCCATTTCCGGCAGACCGTAGGTGGATGCCATAATATCTGCATCCAGTTCCTGATCCTCTACCGTGCGGTAATCGGTTTGAGAAGCATACCATCTTTCAAAGCTCTCCTTGGTCACTCTGCGCTTGCCCAGGACATCAACCACATCAAAATGCCCTTTGGCAACCAGCTCGTAAGCAGTCGCTTCTTTCAGCCCAAGGCGCTGTCCAAGCTCCTCCATTGAATATGTAGTTTTCTTCAGTTCCTCTCCGGGAGGGGTTCCATCGACCTTCTGATATTTGAACTGATTGGCATACCATTCTTCAAAGCTGTCGATCATCACCCTCATGGTGTTGCCGACAAGAATGGTTTTGAAGTAATTCTTCTTAATGAGCCAGTATGACTCCGTTTTACCAAGACCGAGCATCCTGCCCATTTCCGGAACAGACATACTCGTGCGTTTTCTCATTTCCGCCATCGTACAACCTCCTATGTAAAAAATGTAGCCATGTGTTTCTTGTCATGGCTACATTTTATCGAACTTTCAATATGTTTTGAAGTTTGTCGCCGGGTTGTACGACACCCTTGACAAATCTTACATTTGATGATCCAACCACTCATCAAAACTCTTTTTGGAGATTCTGATGCTGCCGCCAATGCGGACACTGTGAAAAACTTTCTTTTTCACAAGGTTGTATGCACTGGTTCTGCTGATGCCCAGAATATCCTGAATCTCATCAACCGTATAGGTTCTCTTATCAAACTGAACTGCGTTAGCAGCCATCGCTTCTTCGGTGCGCTGATTCATGGCAGCGATTCTTTCTTCAAACATTTATGTTCACTCCTTCGTTCTCTTTGCTTTATGTTTTGTGGGACGCTTTTTCAGCTGTTCCATTGCCAGGCTGACGGATAAGGCTTTCTCAATCGCTACCATTTCACGGGGTGTTACCTTACCTAAGTAATTATCAATCCTGCTTTTATCAATGGTACGAATCTGTTCCAGCTGAACAACGGACGCTTCTTTGAATGCAGGATTGTCGTAAATAACAAAGTGCGTCGGCATATTCGCTTTCTTATGGATTCTGGTGGTGACCGTTGCCACAATCAATGTGGGAGCGTGTTTATTACCGGTATCGTTCTGAATGACGATAACCGGACGGATGCCGCCTTGTTCCGACCCAACTACCGGGTCCAGATTGGCGCAATAAATATCACCACGGCAATATACCCAATTTTCTTTCATCATGTGCCATGACCTCCTTTCGTTGGGTATGTAATAACTGACTGCCCGAAAGGAATCAGGCAGTCAGTCCAAAAGTCTATGTGTCCCATATTTGCCACGCACCCCTGGGAAAGAGGGCTTACGCCCTCAGGGAATCACCGAACGACTGATTGCGAATCAGTTCCATAGGAATCTAACCTCTGCCGGGTTCTCCGCCAGCTCCGTAGAGAAGTATCTTTAATCCTGTTGCTTTCATGGCCGTATTGGGAGCAACCCAATATTTACAAGCCAGTATTGATCGCTGGCATCGGGAGAGAGACAAGCACTTAATTTATAGAAGAAAGTCGTTCTGCTTCTCTGTCCGATACGTCTCGGCGTACCGCTGATGTGGCTGATGCTCTCGCACCGGCAACAGGAACGTATTCGATGACTGTGTATTCAGTTTTCAAGGATCAAGCAGCCGATTTTCTTTGGCTGTATCTAAATTGTACCTGTTCCTCATGCAAGTTTTTATTGCCTCGTAGGTATAGTTTTGAGGTTATTCACGACCTAAAAATATGTAATCAAGGGTTGTCTCAAAGCGCACAACCAGTTCGATTGCCAAATCAATAGAGATACCTCTGTTTCCAGTTTCAATTCGTGCAATGGTGTTTGCAGCAACACCTAACTGCTCCGCAAGCTGTTCCTGTGTAAGCCCATGTTCCTTTCTCAAAGCTTTAATTCTTTTTCCGCTTTCGATCAAGTCGTAATACATTTTCGTTCCTCCGTGTTTCTGAATTTGTGAAGTTGCAAAATCAAAAACAGCAGGAGGAGATCGTGCCCGATTCTCAATGCCCTTTGCCATCTGCCTGTCCTCCTTGCAGGCATAAAAAAAGAGCCGGAGTAAATTGCTCCAAGCTCTCGTTCATGCCTTTGTGTTAAAATGAAGGAAGATAGGCAGGTATAAAAAAAGCCCCGTACCCATTACAGGCACGAGGCGTAACTCTCTCTATTCAATTTTATGCCGTTATCTCCCAGCATAGCCATTTTAACACTGGACAAGTCGGACTTTCAGTAGGGAAACCGTCGTATTTTCATCGGATTTTAGTCGGACTAAAATCCTGTCTTAGCACTCACAATAACACAAGGCTTCTTCCTCCCTGGCACTTTCCAGGAAATCTTTCAATTTAGGAATGGCTGTTCCCCAAAGTGACAGACCAAATAACAGTATCGCTTCTTTCTTTCGGTCATAGTAGGTGCTGCGTTCCATATTCAAAACCTCCAGCATTTCTGATTCCCTGTACTTGAAGCGGTTGAGATATGCCTTTGAGATAATCTCACAGTACAGAGCGCCTTTATCTGGATATTCTCTGATTTTCAACATAGCCATATCTACCAGTTCAATGATCCACTTTGTCTCAAATAAGCTACGGATGCGTTCTTCAAATCGTTCTCTCGCTTCATCCGGAGCAAAGTTCTCCAGATAAATCAATGCACCATCTAAGCTGTCACCGTAAGTACAAATAAGGGTATCACATACATCATTCGCACGATCAATGGTAGACCAGCACACCTCTCGATATATGGATAAAATCAGCTTTGCTCTTTCATACAGAACCTTCTCGTTAATGTTCCGCATCCGGCAAAGCATTCGAATACTGCTTAATACCTGTGTATTATATCTGCTCATTCAGAATCTCCTTTCAGCCTAATCCATAAAATAAGAATTCCTTTCTAACTCCTGTCACTTGGCTAAAGGGAAACAAATACCATGGGACAAGAATGACTATAACTTCCGATGTATGATTAAAAACAGAAGTGAGAATCGGAAGTTCTTGACTTTGCAAAAGTTCCGATATATAATTAAGTGGAACTAAAACTTCTGCTCTGATTCTCATTATAGCATTTTTCAGAAGTTTGTCAACAAATAATCGGAAGTTACGAATAAATATTTTTTGAAAGGAAGGACAGTACCATGACATTTGGAGAAAAAATTAAAGAAGCTCGTTTGGCTATGAACCTATCTCAAACCGAGCTTGCCCAGCTTACCGGTATCTCTGAACGCTCCCTCTACACTTACGAACAGTTGGGAACCATACCTCGCAAAGGTAATATCAGAAAATTAGCTGAAGCTCTCCATGTTTCTGTAGCTTATTTATTAGACGATCAGGAAACCAATACACAAAGTCATATAGATGAAGATATGTTTTTGGCTGAAGCACGAGAGCAGTTTGGTGCTAAAGGTGCAAAAGAAGCACAGGAAGTTTTGGGACGTGTGAGTTCGCTCTTTGCTGGTGGTGATTTAGATGAGGACGCTAAGGATGTATTCTTTCAGGCATTAATGGCAGTTTATATGGACTCTAAAAAGAATGCCAAAGAAAAGTTCACCCCAAAAAAGTACAGAAAACATAAGAAGCTTGCGCAAAGTGAAATCTGACGATTTCTTATCTGTATTTTTCTGTGTTCAGTTTGGAGGTGAAGCAAATGAGAACGGCAGCACATATTATCGAAACCGTAGGAAAGCTCGTAAAAAAATATGATACTAGAGATCCCTATGAGCTTTGTAAATGCCTGGAAATTAAAATTCATTTTTATAATTTGGAGAAAAAGCTGAAAGGGTTCTTCTTCTATCAATCCAGACAAAAAAATATCGTCATTGACAGTAATGTAAATGACGTGTTAGAACGTATATTGATTGCTCACGAATTGGGACACGCAGTGCTTCATACAAAAATTGCAATGATGAAAGGCTTTCAGGAAATGGAAGTATTAGATGGTCGCTCACAAGATGAGGATGAAGCAAATTTCTTTGCAGCTGAACTTCTTTTAGAAGACAAAGAAGTGTTGGAATGCTTATCCAAATATTCTTTCTTTGAAACCGCTAAACAGCTTTATGTTCCCGCAGCATTACTGGACTATAAATTCAGCCTTCTGCACGAAAAAGGAGAACTAGTCAGTCCTATGTACATTCGAAAGACGAAGTTCCTGAAAGATGATCTTGGAGATTATGATGATGCAAACCATTTTGAATACGAATAGCAAAAGAGTTGGAACTTGCTGTATTCTATATTGAAATAAGGTTTCTTAAAGCAAATGAAAGGGGTTATCAAGCGAATGCCGATAACCCCTTTTGATCGTACAAATAATTAGTACTTATCTTTTGGTTTTAGTGACGATACAACCAGTATGACCAAACCCACTACTCCTAAGCATAAGGATAATGCCGATAGACCACTAGAACACATTTCTAATAGTATTGCAAAGAGTAGTAATCCTATCCCTAAGTTACTGTATTTCATTTTGTGCCTCCACTGATTAGGAGAAATAACTGAACTTAATGGTGGTTGTCGGACGATAGATTCGGCTTCCTACATACACATCGCCATTTTCGCTAAACGTACAAGAAAAAGCTGTGCCACCAACTACGAGTCCATTAAAACTTGCTCCAGCAACATTGTCATATACCGGCTGAGATTGCCAAGAAGCACTGCTACCACTACCAGAAACAGACGGCGGCCAAGAAATAGAAACTGCAATTCCACTTACAGAAATGCCCTGATTCAATACGATGTAGTCACAATTTCCGCTTCCAGACCAAAGCGATGACTGTCCGCCCTCAAAATTATTATCTGTTTGACCGGCAGTATTTCTTTTCCATGCGTAAGACATCGCATCGCCATCATACTGTGTATCGTTATGATACTCAGACTCTCCAGGCTGCAAAATACCTCTTGTCTGAGGAGTAGGCCCCGGATCACCAGTAAGTTCGTTGATATATTCCATAGCGGCCTGACGATATTCTTCGTCTTCCACATCAAAAGAATACACCGTCCTACCGTTATCTTCATAAGTGCTCAAGGTGAATTCCTTGGTTTCAGCACTTCTGGTATTTGCACCAGAAGGACTCAAAGCCACTTCCTGAGTAGAAATGAGGGTAGGTTCATCTTCTGCTGCAAAAGCAGTAACCGGCATGAGCATAACTGCTCCCATAGCTAACGCCAATGCACTTTTTAACATTTTCTTCATACACGTTACCTCCTTACATTTTAGTTAATACTTTCACACAAAACAACTGCATCATAGGTACTACGAAAACTTACAAGATCATCATTGGAATCTCCTCCTTTAAATAGACCGCTTTCATCTTGCGATTGACTCAAAGTGTTTACTACTATTTGATTAAATTCTGATGTGACAACATAGTTGCTTAATTCAAAAACATTTAATGCCATTTTTTGCAACATTATTTTATTACTTACATCTTCAGATGACAATTGAATTAATGTTGTTTCTAATTGATGGCAATATTCTTTGGAATCGTCTATGTTATCTGGAGATACTAAACAAATGAACTCAATCAATCCGGCTAAATCATATGCCTTTTGTTGTTGATCAGAACTCACAGAAAAATTTTTTACTATAGCATCATAGTATTCTTCAGAGAATTGTGGATTCTCGTTTAAAATTTTTAATCCTTTGATACAACCATTAATTTTAGGTAAGTTCGCATTTATGGATGATGGGTCACTAGCTAGGACTTGAATGCTTGAAGATAGCTTCTGTATAATCTCATCACGCTCAGCGTCCACAAGCTCTAACAAATCATTCCTTTGCAACAATTCAAGAAAATAGTATATATTTAATACATCGCTCTCAAGAATTGCGGGTTTATTTTCTATACAATATTGACTAATAGTATTACTTGAATCTATACCCAAATCATGAATTAAAGCATCCACATAATAAGTGTCCACAAAATTTGATTCCACATATCCAGGAGACATATACGAATCTTCACTTAACAGAAAAGAATCGAACTCATTAAACACCTCTCTAAAATGAACACAACTTTCAAAATTGTAGTTTGCAAGTTTTAAAGCACGTATAGTTGCGTACAAACCATACGCATCATATTCAACAAATGCATCTTTCTTTACGCCATTTTCGTCACATAAAACACGTATAACTTTGTCGTGATTTTTTGAACTATCATAGCCCGCAAATCTCGAAAAGTCCAAATAATCCATTAAGAATACAGGCACATATATATTTTGATTGTCCAGTTCATCCATATTGTCTAAAGTATTTTCAAACATTTGGATGATAGCAGTTATCGATGTTTCCGGAACTTCTATGTTGTGATTCTTTGCCAATTCAAAAAACATAGAGTACGCACTGGAGTTATCTGCAATTATCTCATCTGATACAAAAACCTCTTCAATTGCTTTTTCAAGCCAATCATCAATAGGCTTCATTTCTATATTCAATGAGCTGGAAATAAAGTCCACTAGGTAGTTCGCATATATATTAAATATATACTCATTACCTTCGCCATTATAAAACAGTGTATAACACTTTAAATCTTTATCATAGAGTGAATCTAAGTAAGATGAAATATTTTCTTTTGTTTTTGCAGGCAAGTTTTCATTACTTCCCAGTAAAGAAATAGCGCAAAAAATATCCGTTAAATCCATGTCAGAAGCATTTAAAAACTTTTCTTCAATTTCACTTTTGGTTTCTGGAGATATTGGGGACTGCGACCAACCAGCATATTCTTTTGCCATCCTTATATAATATGTGGCATAAACACTAAATTGTGATTCAAATTCAGCATTTGCAAATCTATATCCACCATCCTCCATGGCGCTTTGTTCAATAGCCGCTGCAATGGATGTTTCATTTACTTCAGGTAAAGTCGGTGAAGAATTTGATAACGATACGTTAGAATTACTACAGCCGGTGTACAATATCATATTAGTAAGTAACGCTATCATCCCGATAGTTACCTTACGTTTCATACTCATACTTCGCAACTATATCACCACACTCTCAAAATAAACACTCTCTGTTTATGATCAATATATTATGATCAGTATAGCACAAATTCTCTTGTTTGTCACCACCAAAATAGTCATTTTGTATTTTTACACACAAAATCGAATATAACTTTTGTGCAACATTCCTATCAAGGTGTACACTCTTTGGCAAGCAGTGTAAACCTGTACAGGTTCACCCATTTTTTCAATTTCGCCTTTGGCTCAATTTTCAAAAATTGCTTGTTGGGGCAACATCCCCAATCCCCTTCGAACATCATCTTTGATGATGGCTGTAAAGTTACTTGATAGGTACAGTTTTGTTGGTATTGCATAACTTTCCTGTGTCAAATTCTAAATGTGGAAATCAAATACATTGTTGCAATCCTAACAATAAAGTGGTATTCTATATAAGAAATATAGTACACAACAACAAATCCCAATGTCTGCTTGCGCCTATTAGTTGTGTAAATGTAACAACATGGAATGTGCAATTCGTACAATTCGAAAGATTAATTTTAATATGGGGGCAATTAAAGTGGAGGATACAAAGAGAATTCGATTTTCGAACATGGCTAAGTTTATGTTTAATGAGGATCAAGCTATTATATTCAATCGGCTCAATGGTCAGTGGATTAAAGTTCCAAAACAGTGTTACGATATTTTGGAATTGTGTAATAAGGAAGGATTGTCGTGGAGTGCCTTGTCTGAAAGTCTTGCTGATGACGAGGATCGAGAATATATGAAGCAGCTCATTAAATTATTAGACTCAATGAACTGTCTATATAATGATGATGAAAAAATTATTGAAAATATTAGTTTTGCAATTACACATAGATGTAATTTGAAGTGTATTCATTGTATGGTCAATGCTGCATTTGGTCAAAGTGATAAAGAACATTTTGACACAAAAACAATTTGTGCGTTTCTCGATAAAATTGTAGCTGCTAATCCCAAAAACATTACGCTAACAGGCGGAGAGCCTTTGCTGAGATCAGACTTTTTGACAATATTGGGATATTTACGGAGCATATATAATGGAAAAATCACCCTCATGACCAATGGCACTTTGATCACTCCTAAGAACGTTAAAGAAATCGTTAGCCAAATTGATAGCATAGATATTAGTCTTGATGGAGCAGATGAAGAGTCATGTGCTGTTATAAGAGGCAAAGGGGTATTTGAAAAGGTTGTTTCAAGCATAAAGTTGCTTCAATCTCATGGCTTTAGTAAGATTAGTATTTCTATGGTTTTAAGTGCAAACAATGTGAGATATACTAAACAGTTTATGGAGCTGAATGAATCGTTAAATACAACTCCTATGCTGAGAGCATTATCTTACGAAGGTCGAGCAAAAGAGAATAAAGATATTTTGGATAATGTAGTTACTACGGAGTTCTTACGACAGGAAGATAAAAAGACAAATTCAGAGTGTCGCACTTGCTGCTGCACTGCCGGGTATAATCAGATTACTATAGAAGCCAATGGAGATATTTTCCCGTGTAATTTGTTTGTTGAACCTGAATTTAGACTTGGTACTATGTCTGAAATTGATGACTTGAGAAAACTTTTCTATACGAATGATGGCTTTTTCGTTTGTCCTTGCGTGCAAAAGTTTGAGCCAAGTGAATTTGAACCCTGCAAGAATTGTAATATAAATTATTTTTGCTGGTCTTGTGTTTATCCCATGTATAAAATAGATGAAAAAGAATTCAAGGAAAGATGTGCTTATAAGAAAGAGATTTTGAAAAATATTTGGAAATAAGAAGGTGATTGATTGAATTACACCATATTTTTTACCAATCAATGTAATATGGATTGTACATACTGCTATGAATGTAATAAAATGGTACGTTCAACGTCATACGATGTGTTAGACGGTATTGTGAATTTTATCGTAGAGAAGCAAAGAAGTTGTTCAGATAAAACAGTATCTATTGTGACTCATGGTGGAGAACCTTTGATTGAGTTTGATAAAATTCAATACTTTATCAAAAGGCTGAATGAAAAAGTCAAAAATGTCCAATACATAATTACCACAAATGCTACTCTATTGACTGATTTAATGATTGATTTTTTAAGCCAACACTATTCAGAAATATCAGTCAGTATTGATGGTATTCAATCTGCCCATGATGCTAATAGGGTTTTTGCTAATAAAAAAGGTTCCTATGCTGTAGTCGTAGAAAAAGCAAAAAAATTATTGGAGAAACGTAGTGATGTAAAGGCACGAATGACTATTAACCCCCAAACAGCATCGACACTCTATGAAAGTGTAAAGCACCTTTTAGATTTAGGTTTTACAACTATTGTACCTGTTATTGATACTTTCTGTAATGACTGGACAGAAAAAGACATGGAGATCCTTTTAGATCAGGGAAAGTTAATTATTGATTATATCAAAGATTATGACAAGATAACCAATGTAGGGCTTATTAACGATGCTTTATCGAAAATGGCTAATTCTCCATGTAACGGAGGTACATCGACATTTAGCATAGATACCGATGGTGTAATATATCCCTGTGTTGTTACTGTTGGTATACCGGAATTTGTAGTTGGCACAATTAAGGAGGGGGTAAATAAAGAAAAAGTAACGGAGATACTTGGTTGGGATAAAATTGAAATTACTGAATGTATAGGATGCTCGAGATACAATTACTGTAATACCACTCGTTGTAGAATGATCAATAAAGTAATGTGTGGTAGTCTTCATACTCCATCAGCGATTGTTTGTAGTATTGAAAACTTGAAAGTTAAACTTTCTGAGTATTATTTGCAAAGGAATATTGCAAATTTATAGTCGTTTATAGTAGTCGCCTCGTTATTCCATGAAACAAAAAAACAAAGGATGGTGAATTACATGAAGGTTAAAAAGATTGAAACTACTCTTCCATTGAAGGTTCAGGGACAAGCTTGTACAAACAACTGCGAGGAAAAGATCTGGGCTGGCAAAAAAGAAGCTGATGGTTGGGAAGCTGGCTGCTGGTATACAATTGGGTATACTGCTCGTGGAGCATGGTGGTAAACCTTGCCTTTTAGTCAATTTTTGAAAGGAGTGGTGTTTTATGATGAAAATCAATAAAATTCAGAACACAAACTTGAACTTGAAAGTTCGTGGTCAAGGTTGTGCTGATGATTGCACGGAGAAAAAAGTGTGGGTTGGAAAACTCGACGGTAATACACAAGGTTGTGTCTACTATGATACCGCCTACACTCCCAAAACTACGACTTGGTGGTAATCTCTGAGTGGTAATTTCTTGTACTTGTCGTCATACTATAATTAATAAATGCGAATGAGGCGGCTAATATAGAAACGGAAGGCGGCGGTGTAAGACTGCCGCCTTCTTTTTTAAAAAATGATGGGAATGCAAGTATATGGATAAAAAAGTTGTTGTACTTATAGATAGTGGGATAAATAAATTAGATTTTTGCGATTGTTTAGTTGGTGGGAAACATTTCTATGTAGAGGAAAACTATGTATGCTGTGATGATAGTTTTGATGATGATAATGGTCACGGTTCAGCATGTGCATATACTATTAAGTCTATATTTCCAGAAACTCAATTCTATATCATCAAAATATTAGATCAGAATTTAGAAACGGTTTATCCTGTGCTTGAAGCAGCACTAGAGCACTGCATGGATTTAAAATATCATATTATAAATCTTAGCTTATCATTACTTGAGGAAGTAGGAAGCGTAAATCTTAAACTCATTTGCGATGCGCTACAAAAAAAGGGAAAAATTATTGTTGCATCGGTTTCTAATGGACATCGCCAAAGTTTTCCAGCAGCATATCCGTCAGTAATTGGTGTACGTGGAAGTTTCTTTAGTTCCTCTGAAGAGTATTGGTATAATTCAAAAGAAGACATCCAATGTATAGCAGACATTTCACCGACCTTTACATCCTGGACCCTCGATAACTATTTTATGTTTAGTGGAAATAGTAGAGCGTGTGCAGTGATCTCTGGTTTATTACTCAAGTTAGAAACGGATTATAATATGATACTCAATTTAGAAAGTGCTGGTCTAATACTCGAAAAAAACGCAACAAGAAATGACTGGACGGAAAATGATATTGTTGCTTTTACAGATACATATGTAATAGGGCACCAACAAGTTTGTGATCAATCGGTTTTAGTAGCAGTACATCAAATTCTGAGTGATATTATGGGATGGGGAGATAATATAGTTGTTGATTTGAATACAAATTTATTTAAGAATGGACTCATACATACTAATAAAATCAAGCAATTAATAATTGACTTAGAAAAGCAGTTCGGAATTACTATAAACCATTCCAATATTAAATATACTTCGCTATGCTCGATAAATAGTATTGGAAAATTGATTGGAGGGATAGTAGATGAAAAGACTAAAATTGATTCGTGAGCTATTTCCTCTTACAAAGGGATATAGAACCACATACTTTTTAAATTTTTTTCTCGTTATTATTAGCGGAATAATGAAAATATCCACACCTTTCTTTGTATTGCAAGTCTTTGATGTTGCTATTACAAAGCTAAGGTTTGACAGTTTAATCTTTTATACCATGCTTATTGTTATAACGACTGCAATAGGCTCAATTTGCGAAATATTATACCAGCGAAACATAAGTAAATTTAATCGTACCTTAGTTATTAAGTTACGATCACGCTGCTTTGAACATATAAATAAATTATCAGGGAACTTTATGTCGAACTACAATAGTGGAGATTTGTTTACCACAATGTATAGGGACATAGAAGAAATTCCAAGTATATTGACCACATCGCTTTTCAATTTTGTGTCAAACCTGATTACTGTAATTGGATTAGCGTTTTTTCTAATTACATTGCAATTTGATTTGCTTTTAATTTTAATTGCATTTCAAATTATATTGTATCTTGCCCAAAGATTTTACAACAAGAAAATAGAACAAGTAACAATTTCAATCCGCAATGCAATCGGAAAATTGAACAGCTCTGCTCAAGAAATGATTGGCAATTTATTTTCCTTCTCTGAAGGAGGTTTAAAAGAGTTTTTTCAAAAAAAACACAATAAATTAGAAACGGATTATGCAAAAGCGAATATTAAAGGTGGATATACTATTGCACTTAATCATTCTGTTCTGAATTTCATAAATGCAGTAACTATTGCTGTACTGCTGGGGTATGGTGGATATAAGGTTATTATCGGTAGTCTATCGTATGGCGGCTTAGTTACCTTTAATTTATATTCTCAAAGATTTATAGCACCGATTTTACAGCTTGTACAGTTTAATAACGATCTAACAACTTGCAATATAGCATGGAATAGATTAAATAATTTGCTGAATACTAAAATAGATGTTAAAAATGGTACTCAGACTAAAACAATACAAGGTAATATCAAATTTGAAGATGTGACTTTTTACTATGAGGAAAAAAAGCCTGTTCTGCATGATGTTTTTATGGAATTCAAAAAGGGAGAGATTTATGCGATTGTTGGACAAAGTGGTGCAGGAAAAACAACGTTAATGCATCTGCTATTTAGATTATGGGATTGTATAAGTGGTTCTATAACTGTAGATGGAATTGATATAAAAGATTTTGATATTGATTGCTTGCGAGGACAAATCAGTATTGTCAGTCAAAATATATTTCTTTTAAACGATACTATTTACAATAATATCGTTTTAGGCAAAGAAATAACCGATGAAGAATTACAGCATATACTTGTTCAAGCCGGTCTACACGAATTTATCAATACCCTGCCCAATAAGCTAGAAACTGTGGTAGGTGAAAATGGAATAAAACTATCTGGAGGTGAGAAACAACGTATTTCTATAGCTAGAGCTCTCTTGAAAAAAAATCCCATTCTTATTTTTGACGAAGCCACATCTATGCTTGACAACGAAACGGAAGAAAAGATAATATCAATCCTTTTAGATTCATTTAAAGATACAACCATAATTCTGATTGCTCATCGCCTTTCTACAGTTAAAAATGCAAACACCATATATGTGCTAAATAATGGCACAATAATGGAGCATGGTAATCATGATCAGCTTTTAGAACAAAAAGGAATATATTATCATCTTTATAACATCTAACAGGAGTACTGAAAGGAGTTAAATATGATTATTGAAACCTCTAATTTAACTAAAAAGTATAGTAATAAAGTTACTGCATTAAATAATGTTTCGCTCTCTATTGATACTGGAATCTTTGGACTATTAGGACGAAACGGCTCTGGAAAGACTACCCTTATGAGAATATTAACGACACTTATTGAACCAACAGGGGGAACTGCATCTATATTAGGTATGGACATTACTCCGGCAAATAAAACTCAAATCAAGCGCAGTATTGGTTATTTACCTCAAGAATTTGGATTTTATAAAGAATTTACCGTTTCTGAAATCATGGAGTATATATGTATTATGCGTGATTTTGATAAGAAAACCATCGGAGAAACACTGGAAAAGGTAAATTTATATAATGAGCGAAAGAAAAAATATAAAGAATTATCTGGAGGTATGAAACGGCGGGTAGGGCTTGCTCAAGCTATACTTGGTAATCCGCCAGTTTTAATAGTAGATGAGCCCACTGTAGGAGTTGATCCTGAAGAGAGAATAAAAATACGAAAATTGTTAAACGAATATGCTGAAAAGAATACTGTTTTATTCTCAACTCACATTATAGAAGATATAGAGTATATATGTGATAAGTTGGCGATCCTGGACAACGGGAAACTACTATACTCTGGCAGCATAGAAGATTTGTTAAAGTCAGTGCAAGGGAAAATTTATGAGGCTAGATTCAATACAAAAGATGAATTACACAAGTTTGAAGAAAGTCATACGGTGATTTCCTTTAAGCGAGATGATACGCAAGTACGGGCTATTGTAATATGTGAAAATGATGCAGAGCCAAGCAGCATACCATATAAGCCTACATTAGAAGAAGTCTATGTTTATTTGACAACTATTAAGGGGGGAAAATGATGGACGCTATTAAGCTAATATGGTTTGAATCAAAAAAACAAATTACAAGCTTTCCATTTATCATCACTTTAGTGTTGCTCACAGTATTCTCTTTTACGCAAATGAGTGAAGTCTTCCACATACCAGTGAACAGCGAAAGCGATATACAGGCACTAGATCGTGCTGGTGAACGAGATTTTATTGATGTGTCCAACACGGACGAAGAGCTAAAAGAGAAGACAAGTCAGTATTTGGAGCAAATGATCTCTGCTGGAACTATATCTGATGAAAATGCAAAAGAATTTGAACCGGTACTGACAATGCTCAAAGATGATAACTATACCTTTGATGACATTTATTTAGCTATGAAAGATAATAGCTATATATTTCCTTGGCTGATGGCAAGCAAAAGCCAATTTGGAAATCGGTTGGGTACTGTGGATGAAGTAAACAGTAATATTCAAGCAGAACTAGGTACAAAAGGATATAGTCCTATTTTAATGGAGAAATATATTACTTATGTGCAAGGAATATCTGCCTTTTTGATTTTTCCACTATTCCTTTTATTGCTTATTAGAGATTATCGAAGCAATATGTATGAAGTAGTTTATGCGCAGCCCTTATCTCCGACTAAATATATCCTTAATCGTTATCTGGGGATTTTTATTCCTTTTATGTTATACCTATATCTGTTTGGATTAATATTAAATCTTATTAGTGTATTTCGCTTTATTGGTTCTGGCTATAATGTTTTATATACACCATTTATCAGTTACTTCGTTATATATCTATTGCCGACTACTTTCTTTTTTAGTTCTTTGATAATGCTTCTTATGTTACTCATAAGAAAAGTGGTTGCTGTATTTCCAATATATATTTTGTATATTATATTCAACATGACACCAGGTGTATTTAATGATACTAGTAGTTGGATCAGACTAGCGAATCCGATCATACGCTTGGATGGCGATGCCATAACCATAAGCTCTCTTATTGTCAATCGCTCTTTTTATATAGTTTTAGGCGTTGTATTTTTAATTATTGCGGTGTAAAGATACAATTATTTTTTGTATTACTAAGAATTTCATTATCTTAGCAACCAACATCCGTCTGAATTCAGGATTGTATCGGTGTCGTGGAGTGTGTAAACCTAAGTTGAATATATACAATAAAGATTATGGATCATGAAGTGTTTATTAGCTATTCAAGTGCCAATATACAGACGGCACAGGCAATATGTCATGCATTAGAAAGTAACAGGATCAAGTGTTGGATGGCTCCGCGTGACATAAGACCCGGAGCGGAGTATGGTGATATTATTGAAGAAGCTATTGTGACCTGTAAAG
>OKTC01000086.1_pt1 | contig 45311 bp, 39 predicted proteins | sample 1606181 | NCBI WGS metagenome assembly OKTC01 (sample SAMEA3879529, study PRJEB24766) | human gut metagenome | biome: human-associated habitat; feature: feces | place: USA | collected 1985/1987 | reverse complement strand
GTATCAGTATATGGCGAAAGACCGTGACGGACGCGATGTGTTCCTGGCCGATAGCAGTTATGTGCTTCAGATGGCACAGATGGACTTTAAGCACATCAAGTTTCATTTCACCAGTGAGTTCTAAGGAAGACATAAGATATAAATATAGAAAAAGGCAGGAAAGTGAATCGCTATCCTGCCTTTTTTATATCCTTAAATTTGTTTCCTTTGCCAGCCTCCCTTTTTCAGATAGAGATAGCTCAACAGGCCGATAGCTCCGGCATACACATGCTCAGCGAACCAGCATACGGCTACATCCATTTTCAAAAGAAGAATGACCGTGACGATGAAGATCAGGTAGCAGGTCAGGGCTACTATCTCCAGCAGGAAGGCAGAGCGGGTGTCACCCGTGCCGGATACGGACTGGAAGAAAATGAATCCGGCGCATTGGAAGAGGTAGCTGGAGCAGAGTACCCAGAGGGTGGGGACGGCAGCTTCTACCAGGTCGGGCATGTCGGTATAGATGCGGAGCACATACGTAGGCAGACAGGCTATCAGCAGAATAACGGGCCAGACAATGCAGGTGCAGAGTCGCACGTGCTGCCGGATGGTGGGCATGACGTAGCGGGCTTCTCCACTGCCAATCAGGTTGCTGACCAGGGAACTGCAGGTGGAGGCAAAGGCTGTGATGGTCATGAACGGGATACTTGATACGTTACGTACAATGTTGGTGATGGCCAGTGAACGTTCGCCCAGATGCTCAATAAAGATAAAGAACAGAAACCAGGTACTGATGGAAACCGCATTCTGTATCATGGTCCACAGTGATACGCCCATGATGCGTTTCAATTCTGTCCATCGGAAACTCACCAGTTGGTTCAGTCCGTATTTGGCGCAGTCTACTTTCCGCGTGGTGTAGACAATGAAGAAGAGCATGGACACCAGTTCTGCCAGTGAAGAACCGATGGCTGCTCCGGCAATACCTAATGCCGGAAACCCTAATTTCCCGAATACCAGTATATAATTGAACACCACGTTCGATGTTACCATGACGATAGAGTTGAGCGTGAGTGTCTTGGTTTGTGTGGTGCCCACGAAGAACGCCCGGAACATGATGGCTACAAATGAAAAGAAGAATCCGAATACGCGCCAGTTGATGTAGCTCACTGCTGCCTCACAGATGCGCGGGGAAGCCACCACGTGCGACAATATCCAGGGAGAAAACAGCCGGGAAAGGGTAAACATGATCAGTGCCATGGCCAGCAGGAAATAAATCCCCTGATAGAAGATGGAACCGATCATCCGGAAGTTACCTTCCCCGTTGCGGCGGGCAATCAGTATCTGCGAACCGATGCTGAAGCCGAATCCTAACATGAAAATAGCCAGATAATATACTCCGGCAATGGCTGAGGCCCCCAGTTCCACTTCGCCTACACGTCCCATGAAAGCCGTATCGGTCATACCGATGAGCTGTTCCATAATCAGGCTGATCAGGATAGGGTAGGCCACTTTCCATATTTCTCCATTGGTGTATTTGGTATGCATAAAAGGCAGGTGTTAGTTAGGTGAGATGCAAAGATACGACATTTCTGCACAAAAAAAGACCATCCTTTTGCAAGGACAGTCTTTTGTTTGTCTTTTTCTGAAAGAAGAATTAAGCTTCAGCAGGAGCTTCTTCAGCAGCAGGAGCTTCTTCTGCGTTTGCAGCAGCTTCAGCTTCAGCCTTAGCAGCAGCTTCAGCAGCTTTCTTTTCAGCTACCTTCTTAGCGATTTCTTCGTTTACTTTCTTTTCAGCTTCCAGACGTGCTTTAGCTTCAGCTTTCTTAGCTTCTTCTTCCTTAGCTTTCAAAGCAGCCAGACCTGACTGTTTGTTTTCTTTCCAAGCGTTGAATTTAGCTTCAGCCTGTGCTTCATCGAATGCGCCTTTAGCTACACCGCCCAGCAAGTGTTTCTTCATGTAAACACCTTCGCGAGACAAGATGTTGCGTACTGTGTCAGTAGGCTGTGCACCTACCATTACCCAGTGTAATGCACGTTCAAAATTCAAATCTACTGTGGCAGGATTGGTGTTCGGATTGTAAGTACCAATTTTTTCAGTAAATCTACCATCACGTGGTGCTCTTGCATCTGCAATAACAATTGAATAGAACGCATATCCTTTGCGTCCGTTTCTTTGCAATCTGATTTTAGTTGCCATTTTTTAATTTAGTTTTTTAATGTAAATGATTTGAATTATGCTAATAACCCGTATTAGCGGGTGCAAAGGTACAACTTTTCTTTTGTTCTACAAAGAGTTGCGCAAATTATTTGTTGATTTCGCGCAGCCATTTCTCCAGTTCGCCCGTCCATTGGCGTTTGTAGGGGAAACTGTCGCGGTATCCCCAGCCGTGTCCTCCCACCGGATAAGTGTGCAGGCTGGCAGGAACTTTGTTCTTGACGAGGGCTGTATAGTAGTTCACGCTGTTGGCCACTGGTACTACCGTGTCATCGCTGCTGTGCAGAATGAAGGCAGGGGGTGTTTGCGGAGTAACCTGCAATTCATTGGAATATTTCTGTTCCAGTTCCTTTGAGGGATTCTTTCCCAGCAGGTTGTCGTGAGAACCTCTATGAGTGTAAGCAGGGTCCATGGTGATGACCGGATAGAACAGAATCTGGAAGTCCGGACGGGTTTCCGCATCGGTGAAATGAGTGGCTGTGGTGCTGGCCAGATGTCCTCCGGCAGAAGAACCCATGATGCCCAGTTTTTTTACATTCCATTCCTGGGCGTGCTGACGCATGATGCGCAGTGCCTGCTGTGAATCGCTCAAGGGAACTTCTTTATGTCCGTTGGGCATGCGGTAGCGGAGTACGGCGTATGTGATGCCCTGACTGTTGAACCAGTCGGCCATGTCATGTCCCTCGTGTCCCATGGCTAGGGTCCAGTAGGCTCCTCCCGGACAGGCTACAATGGCCATTCCGTTTCCGTTCTTTGCGGGATAGACTGTCAGTACGGGTTCTTCCACGTAGAGCGGACTGTCTTTTACCTGCTGGGTCATTTCATTAGTGTTCGGTGCACCGTTGGGCCATACCTTGATTTCGATGGCTTTTTGGGCAAAAAGGTTGCTTGATAACAGCAGCCATCCCATGAATAGTAGTTTTTTCATGTGACGTATGGGTTAAAGATTATTTTTTCAGTTTCATGCTGGCTTTTACCAGGTAAGTAATCAGCAGCAGATAAGCTACCAGTGACACCAGTTCGCTCATCGGGTTAGCCAGCCATTCTTCATGGATAAGATTGATGTCGCAGTAGCGCATGATGGCACTCACTACACCCATCAGGGCACCTCCGGCAATGAATCCGGATGCCAGCAGCGTACCTTTCTCACCACGTGCGTTGTTGACAGCTTCGTCCTTGCTGCGTGAAGTCACGTACCAGTTGATGGCTCCACCCACCAGCAACGGAAGGTTCAGTTCCAATGGAATGAACATACCCAGTGCGAAGGCCAGGGCAGGCACCTTGCAGAAAGTTAGTACCAATGCCAGTGCGGCACCGATGCCGTAGAGCAGCCACGGAGCCCCTACACCGTTCATCAGCGGGTCGATGACAGCCGCCATGGCGTTAGCCTGCGGAGCAGCCAGTTGTCCGCTGGTGAATCCGTAAGAATCATTCAGCACCATAATCACGCCGCCTACGGTAGCTGCGGATACCAGTGTGCCGAGGAATTTCCAGCTTTCCTGCTTCTTGGGTGTGCTACCCAGCCAGTAACCGATTTTCAGGTCGGTAATGAAACCGCCGGCCATGGACAATGCGGTGCAGACCACGCCACCCATTACCAGTGAGGCCACCATACCCGTAGCACCTTTCAGTCCTACTGCCACCATGATGACAGAAGCCAGAATCAAGGTCATCAGCGTCATGCCCGATACCGGGTTGGTTCCTACAATGGCGATGGCATTGGCCGCTACAGTGGTAAACAGGAAGGAGATTCCCGCTACCAGCAGAATGGCTACTACGGTATGCAGAATGTTGCCTTGCATTACGTCGAAATAGAAGAAGAGTACCACGAGCAGCAGGGTGAACAGCGAACCGAAAGCGATGATTTTCATGGACAAATCCTTCTGAGTACGTTCCACGTTCTCTTCGGCCTTTTTGCCCTTCATTTCACTGGCAGCCAGGCTGACTGCACTCTTGATGATGCCCCATGAACGAACGATACCGATGATGCCGGCCATGGCGATACCTCCGATACCGATGCTCTTGGCATATTCCTTGAAGATAAGTTCGGGTGACATGTCTCTTACGGCTGTCGTGATGTCCGGATTCCAGGCATTCAGCACTTGGTCGCCCCAGAACAAGGAAATGCCCGGTACGATAATCCACCATACGGCCAGTGAGCCGGCACAGATGATGGCCGCATATTTCAGTCCGACGATGTAACCGAGTCCCAGTACGGCAGCTCCCGTGTTAATCTTGAATACCAGTTTGAACTTGTCGGCAATGGTCTCGCCCCATCCGCAGATGCGGCTTGTGAAGTTCTCGTTCCACCAGCCGAACGTTCCCACGATGAAGTCATAAAGACCACCCACCAGTCCGGCCATGAGCAGCGGTTTGGCCTGGTCGCCTCCCTTTTCACCCGACACGAGCACCTGGGTACTGGCCGTAGCTTCTGGGAAAGGATATTCGCCGTGCTTGTCTTTTACGAAATATTTACGGAAGGGAATCAGGAACAGGATGCCCAGCACACCACCCAGCAGGGAGCTGATGAACATCTGCATGAAGTTGACCGTCATTTCCGGATATTTTTCCTGCAGGATGTAGAGGGCTGGCAGGGTAAAGATGGCACCCGCCACGATGACGCCTGAGCAGGCACCGATGGACTGAATTATGACGTTCTCACCCAGTGCGCCTTTGCGTTTGGTGGCGCTGGAAATACCCACAGCGATGATGGCAATTGGAATGGCTGCTTCGAACACCTGGCCCACTTTCAACCCCAGATAGGCAGCGGCAGCCGAGAAAATAACGGCCATGACGAGTCCCCATGTCACTGACCAGAAGTTAACTTCAGGATACGTTTTTCCGGGAGACATGAGGGGTTCGTATTTCTCTCCCGGTTTGAGCGGACGGAATGCGTTTTCGGGCAGTCCCGTCGGTTTTTCTTGTGTCTCTTTCATGAATAATATTACATTTTGATTTGATTAATATTCCTAAGGGTGTCCAAAAGTAGTAAAAATCCTTTATATTCATTCAAAAGTGAGCTCATTTTTGTGCCTTCGGAAAACGCACTTGCGTTTGAAATAAAACGCCCTTACGTTTTAACTAAAACGTAAGTGCGTTTCAATTGAAACGTCCTTGCGTTTTCTTCCAGGCTCAAAGACGTTTTTCCGTGTGTATTTTCGGGCATAAAAAAAACAGGAGAAACATCGTTGAAAATGTTCCTCCTGCCAAGTATGAAAAATGATGAATTGTTACTGATTGATGTCGGCTGATGCCGGAGTCATGTCACCTTCTACTACCAGACGGGTGATTTCGTTCTTTGAGTTGGTGCGCAGGGTGATGGTCTTGCGGAAGTGTCCCGGAAATTTGCCGGCACCGTTGTAAGTGACTGTCACCTCACCGCTTTCTCCCGGTTTGATGGGTTCTTTCGGATATTGAGGTACGGTGCATCCGCAAGAAGCAATAGCCTGATGAATTACTAATGGACCGTCGCCTGTATTCTTGAATTTGAATTTGCAAGTTACTTTCGGACTGCTTTCTGAGAAAGAGCCAAAGTTGTATGAGGTCTTTTCGAATGTAATTTCTGCCGTTCCCTGAGCAATGACAAACAATACATTCATGACACATAATAAGGTTGTAAATAAAATTTTCTTCATTTTCTTTGATTTTAATCCTTACTTCTGACAACTTCGCAAAGATACTACTTTTGCGTGAAACTGTTACTTTTGTGTAGGTTAATTAACAAACTTGAAGTGTTGTTATCGGTTTACCTGCTTCACGCCCTTCACCGTTTTGATCTTCTTTATCAGCGATTCCAGTTTGGCATTGTCGTCTACGGTCACTGTCAGCATGCCCGAGAACAGTCCGTCGTGTGAGTCGATGCTGATGGAGCGCAGCAGGATGTTGTTCTCCTTATTAATAATAGACGTGATGTTCGTCACGATGCCGATGTCGTCATGGCCGATAATACGGAGGGTAATCGGATACTGTTTGCCCTGGCTCTTTCCGGCCCAGCGGGCTTTCACGATGCGGTAGGGGAAGCGGGAACGCATCTCCTTGGCATTCGGGCAGTCACAACGGTGAATCTTGATACCGCCGTTGATGCTGACGAATCCGAACACTTCGTCACCATAAATCGGGTTACAGCATTTGGCCAGTGTAAAGTCGAGTCCTTTCAGGTTCCGGTCGATGACCAGCACGTCATCCTTGTAATCCTTTGCGTCGGTGGGCTGCTGGATGTTGAAGCCTTCCGCACTGCGGTAGCTGATTTCTTCGCGCTGCTCGGTTTCCCGCTTCTGCATATCAAGGTACTTGTCGATGATGTCGTTCACATCCATCGATTCGTTGGCGATGCTCTGATAGAAGTCGGTCACGGTCTTGAAGCCCAGTTTCCGAATCAGGCGCATCAGGATGGCCTCATCATATTCCAGCTTCCGGTTCTTGAATTTTCGTTCCAGCGTTTCCTTGGCAAACTGTGTCTGTCGGGCTGCAATCTCCTTCAGGGCCTGACGTATCTTGTTGCGTGCCTTCGACGTGGTGACAAAAGTCAGCCAGTCACGCTTCGGTGTCTGCGTGTTCGAAGTCATGATTTCCACCTGGTCGCCACTGTTCAGTTTCTGGCGGAGCTGTACGTTTTTCCCGTTGACGCGGGCACCCGTACACCGGCATCCCAGATTGGAGTGGATAGAGAAGGCAAAGTCGAGCACGGTAGCCCCTTGCGGCAGTTTGTACAAGTCACCTTTGGGAGTAAATACGAATACTTCGTCCTTATATAAATCCAGCTTGAATTGGTCCATGGCCTCCATGTCGCTGTCGGAGTTCTCCAGTGTCTCACGGATGGAGTTCAGCCACTCATCCAAACCGCTTTCTCCCTTTATACCTTTATATCTCCAGTGGGCTGCCAGACCTTTTTCGGCAATCTCGTCCATGCGTTCTGTACGAATCTGTACTTCCACCCATTTCCCTTCAGGTCCCATCACGGTGATGTGCAGTGACTCGTATCCGTTGCTTTTCGGCACGGACAGCCAGTCACGCAAACGCTTGGGGTTGGGCAGATACATATCCGTCACGATGGAATAAGCCTGCCAGCATTCCTGCTTCTCCTTTTCAAGCGGAGAATCAAGAATGATGCGGATGGCAAACAGGTCGTACACGCCTTCGAAAGGACATCCCTGCTTCTTCATCTTCTGGTAGATGGAGTGGATGGACTTGGTACGTCCCTTCATGTGGAACTTCAGTCCGGCATCTTCCAGCTTTTTGCGTATCGGTTCGATGAAAGCCTCGATGTAGCGGTCGCGGGCCTGCTTGGTAGCATTCAGTTTCTCTTTGATATGATAGTATACGTCGTGCTGCGTGTATTTCAGTGACAAGTCCTCCAGTTCTGATTTCAGTTTATACAGTCCCAACTTGTGGGCCAGCGGTGCGTACAGATAGGCTGCTTCGTTGGCCACTTCCAGACGCGCTTCTTCGTTGGGACTGTCCTTGATTTGCCGCATCAGGTTCACACGGTCGGCAATGATAATCAGGATGACCCGCATGTCTTCGGCAAACGACAGGAGCAGATTGCGGAAGTTTTCCGATTCAATGATAGGGCTTTTGGAATACAGCTCGTTGATTTTGACGAGTCCCCGTATGATGCCGGCCACGTCTTCTCCATATTCCTCTTTGACCGAATCCAAACTGCAAAGATTGTATTTCACGGATTCATGGAGCATGATTCCCAAAATCGAGGCGCGGCGCATGCCGATTTCTTCGGCCACGATGACAGCCGTCTGCATATCCTTGATAATGGGATTCATCTGGAATACATTTCGTGGAATGGTACCTTCTGCCATCGCCTTGACCAGATGGGTTTTCAGCTTGTGGCAGTCATCCTTTTGTAATGTATCTTTCGACAACTGCAGCAGTCGTTTGTAGAGTAGAATCAGTTGTTTGTGTTCCTCTTGTGTAAAAAAGTCGTTGTTCTCCATAATTCCTCGTTTTGCTGTTTGTGGGTAAAGTTACTTTTTTTCTGTTGATATGGTGCACTCTTCCCGTATTTTTTATATTTTTGGACGTAATTCTAAAAACAGAAAGAAATTCATTACCTAAATAAAAAACTATTATGTTAACACACGAAGACAAAGAATTGTTGGCCAAGAAGGGCATTTCGGAAGAAAAGATTGCCGAACAGTTGGCTTGTTTTGAAAAGGGGTTTCCATTCTTGAAGCTTTCAGCAGCAGCTTCCGTAGAAAACGGAGGTATTATGAAAGCCGATGAGAAAGAATGCGAACAGTATCTTGCCGCATGGGATGCATACAAGGCAGGCGATAAGAAAATCGTCAAGTTTGTTCCGGCTTCAGGAGCTGCCAGCCGTATGTTCAAGAATATGTTCGAATTCTTGGGTGCTGAGTATGACAAACCTACTACTGATTTTGAGAAGAAATTCTTCGACCACATTCATGATTTTGCATTCTACAATGACTTGAATGCGGCTTGTTTGGATAATACAGGAAAGAACATCAATGCCCTGTTGTCTGAACATAATTACAAGGCAGTGGTTTCTAACTTGCTGGAGTCTGCCGGACTGAACTATGGAGCGTTGCCTAAAGGCTTGCTCAAGTTCCATCGTTATGCAGATGGCGTGCGTACACCGCTGGAAGAGCATCTGGTAGAAGGAGCATTGTATGCTGCCGGAAAGACTGGGGAAGTGAATGTACACTTCACTGTCTCTACTGAACATCGTGCATTGTTCGAAAAACTGGTGGCTGCCAAGGCTGCCGAATACGAAGCTAAGTATGGTACGACTTATCACATCAGTTTCTCTGAACAGAAACCGAGTACAGATACGGTAGCGGCCGATATGGAAAACAAACCGTTCCGCGACAAGGACGGTAAATTGTTGTTCCGTCCGGGTGGTCACGGTGCCTTGATTGAGAACCTGAACGATTTGGATGCCGATATCGTATTTATCAAGAACATTGATAATGTGGTGCCCGACCGCTTGAAAGCTGATACCGTGACTTACAAGAAGTTGCTGGCCGGTGTATTGGTTACATTGCAGAAGCAGGCATTTGAATACCTGGAACTGCTGGATGGCGGACATTACAGTCACGAACAGCTGGAAACCATTATTCGCTTCGTACAGCAGCAGTTGCGTTGCCGCAGAACGGATTTGAAAGAGCTGGAAGATGCTGATTTGGTTATCTATCTGCGTAAGAAACTGAACCGTCCGATGCGCGTTTGCGGTATGGTGAAGAATGTGGGCGAACCGGGTGGTGGTCCGTTCCTGGCCTATAATCCGGATGGAACCATTTCCTTGCAGATTCTGGAAAGTTCACAGATTGACATGAACGACCCGGAAAAGAAAGCCATGTTCGAAAAGGGTACACACTTCAATCCGGTGGATTTGGTATGTGCCGTTCGCGACTACAAGGGTAATAAGTTCGACTTGCTGAAACATGTGGACAAGGCTACCGGCTTTATTTCTTACAAGTCTAAGAATGGAAAAGACCTGAAGGCACTCGAGTTGCCGGGCTTGTGGAACGGTTCAATGAGCGACTGGAATACCGTGTTCGTAGAAGTTCCTTTGAGTACTTTCAATCCGGTAAAGACTGTGAACGATTTGCTGCGTGAACAGCATCAGTAATTTCCGGATAGTGGAAAAATAAAAATGTCCGCCTGTCATCTTTGTGAGATGGGTGGACATCTTTTTTATATATATGAAGAAAGTTATTGCACATTTCCTTCTTGTTGAGATAATTTCTCTCTGTATTCTTTCGGGGAAAGTCCTAAATTCCTTTTTACGTATTTACCGAAAAATGACAAGGTAGCAAAATTGAGTTCATTGGCAATTTCCTTGATGCTCTTATCGGGAGATTTCAGCAGGCACACTATATCCTTCATGACATAACAGGTAATGAGGTCGGAAGCTGTTTCACCGGAATTTTCCTTACATACAGCCGACAGGTATTTGGAAGTGACAAACAACCGGTTGGCATAGTAGCTTACCGACCGTTCCTTGGGGTAGGAAGATATCAACAGTTCCATGAAGGCATTGAACAGATTGTTGGACGAATTGAATGCGACCGGTTTTAACTGGATGTATTTTTCCATGGCATCCTGAAACTCGTAGATGAAGGCCTGCAGGAGGGCATTGATCAGTTCCTTCTGGTGGCGGTGAGGGGTACCGGTCAGTTTGGAATTCAGCAGGTTATAGTACTGGCAGAAAAGCTGGCTTTCTTCATCGTTCAGGGAAATGATAGGATGCTGTTCCAGGTACAGGCGTGAGTACCAGCTGTTTGCGGATGTGGACATCACAAAAATACGTTTGGCATATTCTGGTGAAAGACAAAATCCGCAGCACTCAAAATCATCTCCTATCATGCCGTGTTTTAGCAGCGTTTGTGGGTGACAAATCATCAAATCATTCCGACCGATTTCATAAGAATTGTTGTTGAGAGATAAGGACGCTTTTCCTCTCAGACATAAGATCGCCAGGAAAAAGTCAGCCCGTATGGAGGAATATTGTTCGGTTTCATTTACTTTATTTACCTGGTTCAAGATGATAATCTGTTCGTCTTTATAGGCAGCTACCTTTTCCATGATTTCGGTGCTGGACATTCTGATGAGTTCTATTTCTTTCTCCATAACATTGATTAATCTATTCGGTTGCAAATGAACAGAATGTTTTTCAATTCTCAGTGTCCTATTTTTCCTGATGAGTATTCCATAGGGAAGATAGTAGGGTCGGATAGAAAAATAGAACACTTCCAAGGTGATATGTATGCCGCATATTTCGTGTAATGCCTTTTTCTTTGCGCTCACAAATTGCAGACATACTAAACATTTAGAATTTATGAAAAAGAATTATCTGATGGCCGTTTGTTTGTTTCTGACTGTGATGTCAGGGTGTGGAAATAAAGAGCAGGCACCGCAGCAGGCAGAACCGGTAAAGGTCAAAGTGATGACCGTAGCATCATCCGTACGTAACGAAGCCGTTCGTTTTTCAGGTACGGTGCAGGAGGAAAACGGCAGTTCATTAAGTTTCCCGCTGATGGGACGGGTAAATTCGGTAAAGGTCGATTTAGGAAGCCGGGTGCGGCAGGGACAATTGCTGGCTACACTGGATGAGGTTTCGATGCAGAATACGTATCAGGCAGCAAAGGCTGCTTTGAAGCAGGCAGAAGATGCCTACCAACGTATGAAGGAATTGCATGAAAAAGGAAGTCTGGCCGAGATGAAGTGGGTGGAAGTACAAAGCAAGTTGCAGCAGGCACAGTCTATGGAGGCAGTGGCCCGGAAGAATCTGACTGACTGTCAGCTGTATGCTCCGTTTTCCGGAGTCATTGCCGAGAAGAGTTTGGAAGTCGGACAGAACGTGGTGCCCGGTGTACAGGTGCTGAAACTGGTATCCGACGACCGGCTGAAGGTACGGATTTCCGTGCCGGAGACGGAAATCGCGCGCGTGGCAAGAGGGCAGAAAGCCGTGATAGAGGCACCGGTTCTGAATGGAACGAAGGCAGAAGGCGTAGTGACGGAAAAAGGTGTACAGGCCAATCCGCTGTCACGGTCGTATGAGGTGAATGTCGGTATTCAGACAAAGAATACGGGACTGCTGCCCGGCATGGTGACAGAAGTCTGGTTGCAGGATGCCGATAAAAGTCAGGCGTGCGTACTTCCGGCCAATGTGCTTCAGCTGGACGAACACAACAACTACTTCGTGTGGCTGAAAGGTGCGGATGGAAAGGCATCGAAGCGTGTGGTGGCGTGCGGCAAGTTCACGGCAACCGGTGTCACGGTGGTGAACGGTCTGAATGAAGGGGATGAAGTGATAATTGAAGGACAGCAGAAAGTGTGCGAAGGAACTCCTCTGGCACTGTAAAAATGAAGTAAGACAATGGAAAAGAAAAGGAACATAGTGGAATGGGCCATGCACTATCGTCAGATTGTGATTCTGGTGACGTGCTGCCTGGTGGCATTCGGAATATACAGTCTGCCGCAGATGCAGAAAAATGAATTTCCTGATTTTACCATACGTCAGGGAATGGTGATTGCCGTGGCTCCGGGGAATACGGTCAATGAAATGGTAGAACAGGTGACGAAGCCTCTGGAAGACTATATCTTTTCATACAAGGAAGTAAAGAAGGAGAAGACCTTCTCTACCACGCGCGACGGGATTGTCTTTGTGCAAGTAGAGTTGAATGACGAACTGAACAACAAAGATGAGTTCTGGAGCAAGTTCAAGCATGGAGTAGCCACCTTCAAGTCACAGCTTCCGCCGAATGTGCTTGCCATACAGGTGATGGATGATTTTGGCGATACATCGGCGCTGCTGATTACCATGGAAAGCAAGGACAAGACGTATCGGGAACTGTCCGACTATATGGATGAGCTGAAGAACCGTTTGCGTCGCATCAGTAGTGTGGGACGACTCACCGTGAGTGGAGAAAGGGCTGAACAGATTTCCATTTACCTGGACCCGGAACGGCTCTCGCATTATGGGCTGAATGAGCAGTTGATTGCCGGACAGCTGTTTGCCAAGGGATTCGTGACCACGGGCGGACGCATACAGACCCCTCAGTATGTATTGCCGGTGCATGTGGAGAAGACATTCAACACGCTGTACGACGTGCAGCAGCAGATTGTGTACAGCGATCCGTCGGGTAATGTGGTGCGCTTGCAGGATGTGGCTCGTGTGGTCAAGGAATATCCTCATGCCGACAGTTACATCAAGAACAACGGGACGAAATGTATCCTGCTGAGTGTGGAAATGAAGAAAGGAAAGAACATCGTACAGATGGGAAATGACATCGACCGCGTACTGGAAGAGTTTAAGACAGAGCTTCCGTCGGAGGTCAATATGTTCCGCATTACCGACCAGGCACAGGTGGTGGGCGACAGTGTCAATGCTTTCTTGCGTGAGCTGGTGATTGCCATCGTGGCCGTAGTGATTGTGGTGATGCTGCTTTTGCCGTTGCGGGTGGCACTGGTAGCTGCTTCCACCATTCCGATTACCATTTTTATCTCACTGGGACTTTTCTATGCCTTTGGCATTGAGTTGAACACCGTGACGCTGGCAGCCTTGATTGTGACGCTGGGAATGATTGTGGACAACTCCATTGTCATCATCGACAGTTATCTGGAGAAAATCGGCGAAGGAATGTCGCGCTGGCATGCGTCTATCTTCAGTGCCACGCATTTCTTCAAGTCCATATTCTCGGCTACACTGGCCATCAGTATCACATTCTTCCCCTTCCTGATTGTGATTCCCGGCATGATACACGACTTCCTGCTGAGTTTCCCCTGGTCCATTACACTGATTCTGGGCATCTCTTTGCTGGTAGCCATGCTGCTGGTACCGTTCATGCAGTTCTGGTTCATCCGTAAGCCGATACCTTCGCATAAAAAAGGATTCTCGTTCATGGAATTCCTGCAGACCTATTATAATAAGTTGCTTGACAAGTGCTTTGCTCATCCGTATGTTACTCTGTTAGGAGGAATCGCTTCCGTGCTGGTGGGTATCTTCCTGATGGGGAAACTGCCACAGAAACTGATGCCGGTGGCCGACCGTAACCAGTTTGCCGTAGAAATCTATCTGCCTACGGGCTCGGCTGTAGAAAAGACGGCCTGGGCTGCCGATACCATGGAGCATGTGTTCCGTAAAGACCCGCGGGTGACTTCCGTCACATCATTTATCGGTTGTTCTTCCCCTCGTTTCCATACGGCATACGCTCCGCAATTAGGAGGAACGAACTACGCCCAGCTGATTATAAACACGAAAGGGAACAAGGAAACTGTGGAACTGCTGGATGAGTATGCTCCGCGTTATACCGATGCTTTTCCCGATGTGCGGGTAAGGTTCAAGCAAATCAGTTTCAGTCAGGCAGTCTATCCGATAGAACTCCGTCTGAGTGGAGAGAATCTGGATTCACTGAAAACTGTGGCCGGAAAATACCTGAGCATGTTGCGCCAGATGCCGGAAATACGGTTGGCACAGACCAACTTCAGTGAGCCGCAGACTTCGGCCAAGGTGGTGCTGAAAGAAGATGAGGCTTCTCGTCTGGGCATACAGAATGTGCAATTGGAAAGCACGCTGGCCATGCGCTATGGCGATGGTATAAAGGTGGCCAGTGTGTGGGAAGGCGATTATGACATCCCCGTGACATTGAAAAGTGAGAGAGCCGATTGTGCCGGTTTCTCCGATCTGGAAAACGAACTGATTCCGGTATTGGGCGGTACGCAGGTTCCCTTGCGACAGGTGGCAGAAGTGGTACCTTCCCTCAAAGACGGACAGCTGGTACGCCGGAACGGTATCTATACCATTACGGTCATGGCCGATGTGCGCCGTGACGTAAACGTGACCGCCCTGACGAGTGTGATAAAGGAAAAAGTGGCAGCCATCCCTTTGCCGGATAAAGTGACGCTGGCTTACGGAGGTGACGACGAACAGGATAATGAAAACCTTCCGCCTATCATGGCAGCTCTGGCCATTGCGGCTTTCATCATTTTCTTCATTCTGCTGGCTCATTTCAAGCGTATTAGCATTGCTCTGCTGATTTTTGCCAGCATGACGCTGTGTGTGTTCGGTACGGCAGTGGGCGTATTGATACAAGGAGTGGATTTCGGTATGACTTGTACACTGGGTATCATCAGCCTGATGGGAATTATCGTGCGTAACGGCATTATCATGATTGACTATGCCGAGGAACTTCGGGCTACGGAGAAACTCTGTGTGCGTGATGCTATTTACCATTCTGCCCGCCGACGTATGCGACCCATCTTCCTGACTTCGGCTGCTGCCTCCATGGGAGTCATCCCGATGATATTGGGCAAGAGCGGACTCTGGATGCCGATGGGTACAGTGATTTGTTACGGTACGCTGATTACCATGCTCTTCCTTTTGACGGTGCTTCCGGTGGCTTACCTGGTGATTTTCAGAGGAAGTAGTCATAAACGTGCCCAGCTGGAAGCATTGGAGAAAGCCTGATGAGGTGATTAGGAATCAATCAAAAGAAGAATCATTATGAAAACGAATCGAAACAGAATAATAGCTTTTCTATTGATAGGTGGGGCGTGCATGAATGGGGCTTTCGGACAGAAAGCCTACACGCTGGATGAATGCATTCAGGCTGCCTTGACAAACAATGTGCGAATGAAGAATGCAACCAATGAACTGGAAATGGCCAAGCAGGACAAGAAAAAGGCTTTTACCAATTATTTCCCGAGCGTGAGTGCGGATGGAACCGGTTTCATGGCTGATAAAGGATTGATGCAGATGAGTTTGGGACCGGACATGAATATGTCTATGCTGAAGAACGGAATAGCGGGAGGAGTCGGTGCCTCCCTGCCGTTGTTCACCGGCGGACAGATTGTGAACGGAAACCAGCTGGCCAAGGTGGGAGTGGAAGTGAAACGCCTGCAACGGAATTTGTCCGACAATGAAGTATGCCTCACCACGGAACAATATTTCTGGCGGGTAGTGATACTGAAAGAAAAGCTGAAAACCTTGTCCAAGGTCGAAGCCCAACTGGCACGCATCCTGAGTGATGTGGAAGCTTCGGTACAGGCTGGAATCGTGACGCGGAATGACCTGCTTCAAGTACAGTTGCGGCAGAATGAAACAAAGAGTACTCGTTTGCAGGTGGAAAATGCCTTGTCGGTATCCCAGAACATGCTGGCACAGTACACCGGACTTTCGTCTGATACCCTTGACGTGGCCTTTGCGGTGGATACTCAGCTGCCTGCACGCCCCGACAGCCTTTACTGCGATCCGGAATCGGCATTGGGACTCACCAGCGAATATGCTTTGCTACAGCAGAATGTGAAGGCCAGCCGCTTGCAATACAAGATGGCGGTAGGGAAGAACCTGCCTACGGTGGCCATTGGCGGAGGCTATGTATACCATAACTTCTTGCCGGAAGACCAGCGTTTCTGGGTGGGATTTGCTACGGTGACCGTTCCTCTGACTGGATGGTGGGGAGGAAGCCATGCCATTAAGAAAGAAAAGCTTCAAGTGAAGAACACGGAAAACCAGCTGGCCGACCAGGGAGAACTGCTGGTTATCCGCATGAAGAATGCCTGGAACGGGGTGAACGAGGCATACGAGCAGATGAAGATTGCCCGTCTGTCCATTGAGCAGTCCACCGAGAATCTCCGCCTGAATACCGATTATTACAAGGCAGGCACCTGCACGATGAGCGATTTGCTTGATGCACAGACTTTGTATCAGCAGAGTTGCGACAAGTACGTGGAGAGCTATACGGATTATGAACTGAAAAAAAGAGAATATCTGCAAGTCACGGGACGTCGTTAAAACAACTTTTTCTTGATGTGAAGGGCTGTCGGGAAGTATTTCCGATGGCCCTTTGTAACAAATTCTGCATATTAATTGCATATTAATTTAACTTGAACTATCTTTGCAGCGCAATTGAGAAGCAGATAAAGTAAAAACGTCCTGAAGAAGACGTGGCTTTTTCAGGAACTTTTGTAGGTTTCTTATGTGAGAAACGTAGGGTTTCCGACCGGGAAACGTACGGTTCCGCAAAGGAAAACATAGGTTTCCGGGCAGAGAAACGTAAAAACATATTCTACGTTTTCACAAAAACAGACTAGGGTTAGAACTTACACAGATTAGAATATAGTATACAGTGTATGAACATGTGCAGGCAACATAAGGTAGTTCGGATAAAGGTCAGTACGGCGCTTTACCGGAGATGTCATGCCCGTGCGCATTGGTTCAGCGGATTTCTTCATGAAAGTTTGTAAGACACGGGAAGTTGCGTCTTCCTGACGTGGTGTGAAATCTTTCTTATAAACTTTTATTCTCAATTTTGTTATGTGGATTATTTTATTGATTGTCCTGGCAGGTATTCTGGCAGGATATAGCCTTCGTATGTGTGCTTTTTTGAAAAAAGTGAATCTGACTATCTCGTGTACCATTTGTCTGATGCTGTTCGTGTTAGGACTTTCCGTGGGTTACAATCCGTTGATTGTAGGAAACTTGGGTTCTTTTGGCGGACAGGCGCTGCTGCTCAGTGTGGCCGGCATTACGGGAAGTGTGTTGCTGGCACGCGTGGTATATCTGTTGTTTTTTAAGGAAGGAGGTGAAAAATGAAAGGAAGTTTGCTGGTATTGTCCATGTTCTTTGTAGGCTGTGTGTTAGGCTACGTGTGGAACTTTTCCGGATGGGAGTTGGGAGATACGCATCACTTGTCCATGTATATTCTGTATGCCCTGATGTTTCAGGTAGGCGTCAGCATTGGCGGGGGAGAGGATTTCAAGGAACTGCTTCGTGGTTTCCGTCCCAAGATGCTGCTGATACCGCTGGCCACCATCGGAGGAACCCTGCTGTTTTCGGCATTGGTTAGTGTGCTGCTGACTCGCTGGAGTGTGTTCGACTGTCTGGCCGTGGGCAGTGGACTGGGGTATTATTCGCTTTCGTCCATCCTGATTATGGAACTCAAAACCCCTGACCTTGGTGCACAGCTGGCTACGGAACTGGCCACGATTGCACTTCTGACGAATGTCATCCGCGAGCTGGTGGCACTGGTGGGAGCTCCTTTCATCTGCAAATATTTCGGGAAACTGGCCCCTATTTCGGTGGCCGGAGTAACTTCGGTCGATGTAGCTCTTCCCTCCATTATCCGTGTGTCTGGAAAGGAAATGGTGCCCCTTGCCATCTTCCATGGGCTGCTGGTCGACATGTCCGTGCCGTTTTTCATTTCTTTGTTTTGCAAACTGTAGAAGGAATCCCCCGTCTGCAAAGCAAAGAGATGAAAACGGCGGCGGGGAGCCTTAGATGTCCATGCCCATGATGTAATCGTTCATGTAATATCCGTTGCCGATGGGGAAGTCCCCTTCGCGAACCTTTTTCATACCCATGTGCTCATAGAATCCAAGTGCAGGATTCTGCCGGTTCACATTCAGTTCCATGCGGCAAGGTTCCGGATGAAGTTCCTTGATACCCTTTATAGCCTGCTGGAACAGTTGCCGTCCGAGTTTGTATTTCTGGAAGTAGGGGAGTACGTAAATCTTCTGCAAGTGAAACAAATCCGTATCCTCCTGTTGGATGGACACATAGCCCGCAGGCTCACATTCCTCGTAAGCAATGTAGTAAATGTGATGCTCTTTCTCCATCTGGTTTTTCAGGCTCTCGCTGGAATACATCCAGTCCATCATGTAATCAATCTGTTCCGGAGTCAGAATGTGCTGGTAGGTAGCGGGAAAGGTCTGTGCCGCCAGCGTCCGGATGACTTCAATGTCTGCAAGAGTAGCTTTTCTAATCGTAAACATAGGCGTTTCCTTATTATAATGTGTTTTCTGCAAAAGTAGTTTATCTTTTGTATGTATGGTTTTTATCGAAACATAAACTTGTTAAAAGTTTTGAAATTATAATACCTTGTAATACATAGTATCAATATAAAACCTATATTTGTGTCATACAAGATAAATGAGATGAAATGAATGTAGACAATGTAAAATCGCAGATGCGCAAGGGGATGCTGGAGTATTGCATTCTGTTGCTGTTGCACCGGGAGTCTGCCTATTCTTCCGACATTATCCAGAAGCTGAAAGAGGCCCGGCTGATTGTGGTGGAAGGCACGCTTTATCCGTTGCTGACCCGCCTGAAGAACGACGGACTCCTGTCGTACGAGTGGGTGGAGTCCACGCAAGGACCGCCCCGCAAGTATTATGGACTAACTCCGGAAGGGGAGGAATTTCTGAAAGAACTGGAAAGTGCCTGGGACGGACTTTCCGACACGGTGAATCATTTAAGACAAAACATTTAAAAATCACATGACATGAAAAAGACACTGACTGTAAATTTAGGTGGCACCGTATATCATATAGATGAAGATGCCTATATCCTGCTGGATAATTATTTGAATAACCTCCGCTATCATTTCCGTAAGGATGAAGGAGCGGAAGAGATTGTGCGCGACATAGAATCCCGTATTGCCGAACTGTTTGATGAGGCATTGCGTGGCGGACTACAGGTGATTACTATTAAAGAGGTGGAAGAGGTAATTGCCCGTATGGGAAAACCGGAGGAACTGAATGGCGAAGAAGACGGTAACCCGTCTGCATCGAACAGCAAGACTTTCGATAGCGAATCGACAGAAACCCGTCGCCGCTTGTTCCGTAATCCGGACGACCGTATCCTGGGTGGAGTGGTATCGGGCATTGCAGCTTATTTCGGCTGGGATGTGACCTGGACCCGCATCGTCTTTATTTTGGCCGGATTTTTTATTCATGGTTTGATTCTGGCTTATCTATTGGCATGGATAATCATTCCGCTGGCACATACGGCTACGGAAAAGTTGCAGATGCGCGGAGAACCCATCAACGTGGAGAATATCGGCCGGACGGTGACCGACGGTTTTGAAAAGGTGAACGAATATGTGCATTCAGAACAGCCCCGCTCTGCCTTGCATAAGTTTGGCAATGGGGTGGTAGCCGTGGTCGGTTTCCTGCTGAAACTTTGCCTGGTGTTGTTGCTGATATGCTGCGCTCCTTTCTTGTTGGTAGGACTCATCGTCTTGTTTGCCCTGCTGATGGCCGCCACGGGAGTCATCGTCAGTCTGCCTGCCTTCTTCTATAATATATTGCCTTGGGTAGACTGGAGTGGTGTGTGCACCATGCCGGGAATGATTGTCGGGCTCACCGTATGCGGTCTGCTGATTGTCGGTATCCCGGTAGCCGGACTGATTCAGGCTGTCATGCAGTCGTTTGGTAGCTGGAAGCCCATGGGCACCTCTACGAAAGTAGTGCTGGTATTGTTGTGGATGATTGCCCTGGCTATAGGAATTGTGTTGTTCTTTCAGATTCCTTTCCTGACAGAACCACTTTTGTCAGCTCCTTTCTGGGGTGAGTTCCTCTGATTTTGTCAGTCTCACCTGAATGTGTGAGACAAGAATGTCACATAAAACAGCCAAAATGGCAGTCCGTGTCAGAAAAAAATGCTGGCACGGGCTTTTTTTTGTTCTGGCATGGCATTTGTCTTTTAAAGGGCGTAACGTTTCGGCGTTACAGAATAAACCAAATTAGAAAATAATAAAAATAGATACAATTATGGGAAAGATTATTGGTATTGACTTAGGAACAACAAACTCATGTGTTGCAGTATTTGAAGGTAACGAACCGGTGGTAATTGCCAACAGCGAAGGTAAACGTACCACTCCTTCAGTAGTAGGTTTCGTAGACGGCGGCGAACGTAAGGTAGGTGACCCTGCTAAACGTCAGGCTATCACAAACCCGAAACGTACAGTATATTCTATCAAACGTTTCATGGGTGAAACTTACGATCAGGTTCAGAAAGAAATTTCTCGTGTACCTTATTCAGTAGTAAAGGGTGACAACAACACTCCGCGTGTAGACATTGACGGACGTCTGTACACTCCGCAGGAAATCTCTGCAATGATTCTGCAGAAGATGAAGAAAACTGCTGAAGATTATTTGGGACAGGAAGTAACAGAAGCTGTCATCACCGTTCCGGCATATTTCTCTGACTCTCAGCGTCAGGCTACGAAGGAAGCTGGTCAGATTGCTGGTCTGGATGTAAAACGTATCGTAAACGAACCGACTGCAGCTGCATTGGCTTACGGTGTAGACAAGGCTAAAAAAGATATGAAGGTAGCCGTATTCGACCTTGGTGGTGGTACATTCGATATCTCTATCCTGGAATTCGGTGGCGGTGTATTCGAAGTATTGTCAACTAACGGTGATACTCACCTGGGTGGTGATGACTTCGACCAGGTTATCATCGACTGGTTGGTTCAGGAATTCAAGAACGACGAAGGTGCTGACCTGACTACTGACCCGATGGCTATGCAACGTTTGAAGGAAGCTGCTGAAAAGGCAAAAATTGAATTGTCTTCTTCTACTTCTACTGAAATCAACTTGCCGTACATCATGCCGGTAGCTGGTGTGCCTAAACACTTGGTTAAGACTTTGACCCGTGCTAAATTCGAACAGCTTGCTCACAACTTGATTCAGGCTTGTCTTGAACCTTGTAAGAAAGCAATGAGCGATGCAGGTTTGAACAACTCTGATATCGACGAAGTAATCCTGGTAGGTGGTTCTTCACGTATCCCTGCTGTACAGAAACTGGTAGAAGACTTCTTCGGTAAAGTTCCTTCTAAGGGTGTAAATCCGGACGAAGTAGTAGCCGTAGGTGCTTGTATCCAGGGTGCCGTATTGAATAAGGAAGCTGGTGTAGGTAACATCGTATTGCTGGATGTCACTCCGTTGACACTGGGTATCGAAACAATGGGTGGTGTAATGACCAAGTTGATTGATGCCAACACAACTATTCCGTGCAAGAAGAGCGAAGTGTTCTCTACTGCAGCTGATAACCAGACAGAAGTTACCATCCACGTATTGCAGGGTGAACGTCCGATGGCTGCTCAGAACAAGTCAATCGGTCAGTTTAACTTGACAGGTATTGCTCCGGCTCGTCGTGGTGTACCTCAGATTGAAGTAACTTTCGATATCGATGCCAACGGTATCTTGAAGGTTTCTGCTAAGGATAAGGCTACAGGTAAGGAACAAGCTATCCGTATCGAAGCTTCATCTGGTTTGAGCAAGGAAGAAATCGACCGTATGAAAGCTGAAGCTGAAGCTAATGCAGAAGCTGATAAGAAAGAAAAGGAACGCATCGACAAGTTGAACCAGGCAGACAGCTTGATTTTCTCTACAGAAAATCAGTTGAAAGACCTTGGCGATAAGATTCCGGCTGACAAGAAAGCTCCTATCGAAGCTGCTCTTCAGAAACTGAAAGACGCTCACAAGGCTCAGGATTTGGCTGGTATCGATGCTGCAAGCGCTGAACTTCAGGCTGCATTCCAGGCTGCAAGTGCTGAAATGTACGCTCAGACAGGTGGTGCTCAGGCTGGTCCTAACGCAGGTCAGGCAAACAACAATGCAGGTCAGGGTTCAAGCAAGAACAATGACAATGTACAGGATGCTGACTTTGAGGAAGTGAAGTAAGTATCGGTAAACAACGATAACTAATGATAGTAAAATAGGGTGCAACTCAATGAGTTGCACCCTATTTTCGTTTTTAACACTTTCGGATGTATTTGCTTGTTTCTCGGATTTTTATTGTATATTTGTACCATATTTGTGCCGACACTTAAAAGTAGACAATGTGACACTTAAATTGTCGTCGGCATTGAAAGTGAATAATTTATGTTTCAAAGACAGGTATGCCGACAGCAAAATTTGAGATAATACGCAAATGTAAGGTCTGCGGAGAGCCATTTCAGGCAAAGACCATTGAATCTTGGTATTGTTCCCCAAGATGTTCCAAAATTGCGTGGAAACGCCGCAAGGATGAAGAACGGAGAATGCAACGATTGGACGAAGTGGTTAAGAAGATACCTAAGTCCAAAGATTATATTACCGTTCCCGAAGCTTATGCCTTGTTTGGAATCAGTAAGGAGACGCTATATCGCTTGATTCGCAAAGGCAATATCTCAAGTGTGAATGCTGGCCAAAGACAAATCCGTGTCAGCAAGGAAGAATTACTCAAGCTCTATCCACTTCGGAAGAAGGCCTTGGAAAAGCCAAAGCCCGTTGCCAAACTTTACAGTCTGGAGCCAAAAGATTGTTATACCATCGGAGAGATAGCCAAGAAATATCACTTGGACGACAGCACGGTGTATCTCCATATCCGCAAATACTCTATCCCCACCCGGCAGATAGGAAACTTCGTCTACGTGCCAAAGAAAGAAATTGATAGCCTATATAAAGGAGCGAAACAATGAAGAAAGCATTGACAAACACACGTGTTTCGGTGAAACTCCGCAAGTCGGAATACCGTGAGGAATGGTATCTGTATGTTGAAGCCTATCCGGTCTTTCAATCAGACAAGCCCACTCCTCAAAGAGTGCGTGAATATCTCAACCGTACCATCACCACTCCCATTTGGGATAAATCTCGGAATGCCCGAACTGACAAGGACGGCAAAACCACCTATAAGCCTAAACGTGACTTGAACGGTATAATCCAATGCAAGTCGCAATTAGACCAGGAGGCGTGCATATATGCCGACAAAGTAAGAAGTTTGCGCCAAAAGGAATACGACAATGCCTCACTCTATTCAGAAACCGATGCTGAACAAGCGGAACAGTTGGAGCGGTCACGTTGCAATTTCATTGAATACTTTGACCATGTGCAGCGCATCCGTCATGCACACAGTTCTGATTCCATCATCGCCAACTGGAACCGTGTATATGAATTATTGAAGATTTTTTCAAAAGGTAATGTCATTCCTTTTTCGCATATAGATTTAAAGTTTGTAGAATCGTTTCGTCAATTTATTCTCAATGCTCCACAAGGAGGAACAAAGAATGGTACTCTCTCTCAGAATACGGCATCCACTTATTTCTCCATATTTAAGGCTGCATTGAAGCAAGCTTTTATTGATGGCTATCTTACCGTTGATATTGCGGCGAAAATCAAAGGCATTCAGGGAAGAGAGAGCCGTAGGGAATACCTGACAGTTGATGAGCTAAACCGTCTGGCGCAGACTCCATGCGACCCATTATTAAAACGTGCTTCACTATTTTCTGCATTGACAGGACTTCGCCATTGCGACATACAAAAATTGAAGTGGTCAGAGGTTGAAGATTTTAATGGCGGTTACCGCTTGAATTTTACCCAACAAAAGACCAAAGGGGTTGAGTATATGCCCATATCCGAACAGGCATACCAGCTTTGCGGTGAAAGGAAAGACGGTGAGCAGTTAGTCTTTGCCGGACTTCCCGACCCGTCATGGATTAACCGCCCAATTAAGAAATGGGTTGCTGAAGCAGGGATAACGAAACACATCACCTACCATTGCTTCAGACATTCGTATGCAACCCTGCAACTCGCCGGAGGTACTGACATTTATACGGTCAGCAAAATGCTTGGTCATACAAATGTGCGCACAACCCAAATTTATGCAAAAGTCGTTGATGCGAAGAAGGAAGAAGCAACCAAAACTATTAAGCTGGATTTGCCGGGTCAACAATAAAATTTATTCAATACCTATTATTACATAAGCCATCTGCATTTGTATGTGGATGGCTTTTTATATCTGCCCATTTTTATATTCACGACTGTATGACACGATGATGATTTCCTTATGGAATGAGGCATAAGCGAAAAAATCTAATAATGGGATTTGTCATTATAGATATTGATAATCAGTGCATTTCGCTTATGATTCTTATGAACCCATGATGTTTCTTTATGTGGCATTTACCACCCATAAATCAGTATTGCTATTTGCCTTTACTTTGCGGCAAAAATCAACTGATAACGATATGGACGACAAGAACATTACATTTGAAGATTTGCCCAAGGCAATGTCATGGATGATGGACAAGCTGAATAAACTTGATTCCAAATTAGACGGTCTGAATAGTGTTCCACAAGCACAATCTGCAGACCAGTGGATGAACCTTAAAGAGCTGTGTGAATATCTGCCCAGCCATCCAGCGGAACAAACCGTTTACGGATGGACGAGCTGTCATCAGATTCCATACCATAAAAGAGGTAAACGCATAATGTTTCTCAAATCAGAGATTGACGCATGGCTTCATGAGGGGAAGCGAAAATCACAAAAAGAATTGGCTGAAGAAGCGGCTCAATTCATCAAATCTAAACGAAACAGACCGTTCTAATGGAACCGCTCGAATTGTGCAACAGCATCAGAATGGAGTTTGAAGGTGTTACTGGAAGCAAAATACCTTTGGACGCATTTCCTGCCAAGTTGCAGGACATGGTTCTGGCATTGGCACGTCAAGAGAACTATTCCATAGAATACACGATGGCTTCTCTTCTGGCTGCTGCATCAACGGCCATTGGCAATGCCGTCAACATCCGCATTCGTGGCGGTTGGATTAGCAGCCCTATCTTATACATGATTTTGGTCGGACGGCCTGGCATGGGTAAAACGCCACCGTTGGATTTTGCTTTTCGTCCTATACGGAAGCGAGATGCCAAGACCATAAAACAATTCAAGGCAGATATGGAATATCATGATTCAATACTCGAAAGTCAGAAAGGCAAGAAAGACGAGAGACCACCATTGCCGCCTAAGCCAATTTTGAAACGGACCATCATTTCGGACTTTACTCCTGAAGCTCTTATACGTGCGCTTGACGATAATCCGAGAGGAGTAGCCGTATATGTGGATGAAATAATGGGAATGTTCAATGCCGTGAACCAATACAGCAAAGGACAACTGATAGAGCAACTACTGACTGCCTTCAGCGGTAAACCACTCGATGTGTCAAGATGCAGTATGCCGATACCCATCCATATTGAGCGGCCTTTTATAAATATAGTCGGCACGATGCAGACCACCCGTGTACATGAATTGGTGGATAAAGGCTACAAGGACAACGGTTTGTTGGATAGAATCATATTCGTCTATCCGTCATCGCAGGAAATACCTGATTGGCAAATGGATGAAGATTCCGCATCCTCATCATTTGAAAAATATTCTGCCTTGTGGGAGGATGTAATCAACCGTATTTGCGAGATTAGTTTCATATCGGATGAGAATAATGATTGTACTTTACAGAACGTACTGAACTTTTCCACAGAGGCTGGTGCTTATTTCACAAACTGGCGCAATGAATTAATCCACAATGTAAATCAAATCAAAGATGATGGTTTGGTGGATAGTCGGATAATGAAAACACCAATAATTGCAGCCCGTCTGGCTTTAGTATTCCAAATACTCCGATGGGCTTGTGGCGAGATTCATAAGGATTTTGTGGATATTGACTCTACGAAATCAGCAATCAGACTGACTTCTTATTTTGAGGATTGCTACTCCAACATCCAAAGATTCATGATTATGGAAAGTATAGAGCCACAAAAGAAAGGATTGCTTGACCTCGTGCCGTCACTGTTTACCACAGCCGAGGCTGTCCAGGCTGGAAAAGAAGTCGGAATGTCGGAAAGGACTGTGATGTATGTGTTGAACGACCTTGCCGCCAAAAAGGTAATCAGGAAAATCAAAAGAGGCGAATATGAGAAACTGCAATAATCCACATTGTTTGCACCTTGCAGTATTTGCAGTTTGCAGTTTCGGCACCGATATTCCTGCAAAACTGCAATAACTGCAAACTGCACGGACTGCATTTATAAACAGAAAAACTATGATTGAATACAGATTTACACTTCAAAAATACAAACGAGGTTCGAAGCTGACTTGCCCAAAATGCGGAAGGAAGCGGTGCTTTGTCAAGTATATTGATACGGAGGGGCAAATCATATTTCCTGATTATGTAGGTCGGTGCGACCACGAACATTCGTGTCAATACCATTACAAGCCATCGAACTATTTCAAAGATAATCCTATCATATTGGAGGAAAGGAAGCCGTGGAAACCACAGGCAAAAGTTATACAACCAAAAACCACAGATTACATTGACAGCAACTTCATGTGCCGTTCACTTACCAACTATGAAAGAAATCCCTTATTCTCTTTCTTTACGGGGATGTTTGGTAAAAAAGAAGCCTCTCGGCTGTTCCAATTATACCATGTCGGGACATCCAAGAAATGGGGAGGTTCCACAGTCTTCTGGCAGATTGACAGACAAGGAAGAGTGCGAGCCGGAAAGATTATGCTGTATAATCCGGCGACAGGACATCGAGTGAAAGAGCCAAGAAGCTATGTGAGTTGGGTGCATACGGAATTGGGACTTGAGCACTTTAACATGAAGCAATGTTTGTTCGGAGAACATCTATTAGCTGACTATCCAGCAAAAGCGGTTGCTATTGTTGAAAGTGAGAAATCCGCTTTGATTGCCACCCACTTCATGCCTGATTTTGTATGGCTGGCCACCGGAGGAATACACGGCTGTTTTAAGGCTGACACCGTTAGTGTATTGAAAGGCCGTGCAGTTATGCTATGTCCCGACTTGGGTGCAAAAAACGCTTGGCAGGAGAAAGCTCATCTGCTTTTTTCCATCTGTTCAAAAGTTGTTTTCAGTCAAATATTGGAGCGGTACGCAACAGACGAACAAAAGGGAAAAGGTTTGGATATAGCCGACTTCCTGCTGATGACCGAGCCCCCACAATGACACTTCAAAAGATGATAAAGAGGTGTCCGAGTTTGCAAATGCTCATTGACCAATTTCAGTTAGAATTAGTTGAACAATAAATAGAGTTGAAGATGAAAAAAGACGTTTATTATTGTATAGTGCTTTCCAGTAGCCAGCTTGATTTTCTGGCAGGAAGTAAATATGGTATCGACCGCATGAAAGCATTGAAATGCCTTATTGACGCTACTGTTATTACGGAAACGAAATACGAGAAGAAAGGCTTTACCATAACGCTACACATCGGGCAAGCTGCCCTTTCGGAAGTGGAATTGGCCACCCGTTTAGGCTATGACAAGAAGACCGTTTCAAGGTTGCTTGACAAGATGGCGTGGTTGGGTATTGTCACATCCGAACAGAGCAATCGCACAAGCATACACACCATTCATTGTGTGTCGGCGTGGTATGCGGACAATCAGAAGATACTCAACCCGTATTATGTGAGCATGAAAGAGCGGTACAATCATTCCTGTGAGATTGGCAAGGATGATTGTGGCGGGAACGATATTACTACCGATGTGTCAAATGCTGAAAATATAAAGTCGGACACCTCCGTCTGTTGCAACAGAGGACAGCCTCCTTTATCCCTTATTTCGGCAGATAACGTTCAAGGTGAAAATGAATCGTAAAACATGGTGAAATCGATACCGTTGCAATATGCCGTGTATTGGCTTTCAAAAGACGGCTTCTTGCATTGCGAAACGTGGCCTTTCACGCTTCAATTCATGGCCTTTTGGAAAAGCATTAGTTTGTGTCGGTGGTTGGGCCTATCAGCGATACAGTCTGGAGTCGCCTTTTTACGGATAAAATGTAGCGGAGTACGTTTGTTTTAGACAGTTATAAGGACTCAAGACAAATCGCCCATTCTGTGAGTTGTGGCCTATCCGACGTTCGTGTCTGCTCTGTTACAAGAATTGCCTATGTCGCACAAAAACGCTTCACGTTTCCATGCAACATAAGCTATTACTGCCGCTCGCAAGCTCGCAACGGGCTGACCAATTTTAATCTGTTGTACTACCTTATATTATTAGACATGACATCGATAAACGAAGCCGAAAAGAAAAACGGAAACGAGAAAAAAGTTATAAGACGTACCCGACGTTTGGAAGCTCGGGTAACGGATAACGAGTATGCAAAGGCTGCAGAACTTGCCGAAACCTGTGGTCTGACATTGAGTGACTACATCCGCAAATGCGCTTTGGGGCAGCGACCAAGACGGCGGCTTACCGAAAAGGAAGTGGAAGCCCTTTGCAGTCTGTCCGATGCACGGGGTGACCTCATGCGCATAGCCGCTGCCGTCAAGTCCATACAGGGCAGCAAGCGTGCACAATACTTTGCAGACACTCGTTTCGTTGAACAATGGATGCGTGCTGCCGTTGCTCTTATAGCCCGTTGGAATGAAATACAGGAATACATCACCCAATAAATACCCAGCCAAATGATAGCAAAAGCGGCCACCATAAGTCACGGCGGAAATGCCGTCCGCTATTCGGTCAATAAAGACAAGGCGGAATTAGTGAAAGTGAACTTCCTTCCAGAGGACATATCGGCGGAAGCCATGTATCAACGCATGGTACTCAAGCAAAAGGAATTTGCCAGCACAATCAATAAGGGCAGACCGCTCAAACGTAATGTGATAAGAATGGAATTATCCCCAACCAAAGGGGAATCCGCAGGGTGGACGTTGGACGATTGGGCAAGGTTGGCAAACGAGTACATCCAAGTTTTCGATTCTATTGACCTGTCGAAAAAGGCTAAACGTGCCAGTGCTAAGTCCACTAACGTAAGGAACAGCCAGTACGTGATTGCGCTCCATCACGATGCGAAAAGTGGCATTCCCCACCTGCACATTGACGTGAACCGTGTGGATATGTACGGCAAAGTTAATGACGACCATTTGATTGCGGAACGGGCAGTGTCTGCTGCGTACATTATAAATGAACGGCGTGGATGGGAACAGCCGAAAGACATTTATGAACGCCGCAGGTTGGAGATTGCCGATACGTGCATGAATGTGCTACGGTCGTTGCCGGAGTTCAGTTGGGCAGGCTATGCAGCCGGACTTAAAGAGTATGGCTATGGCATACACATCCAAGAGGATAACAACGGCAATGTGCGCGGTTATTCTGTCTTGTCAGGCAATTCCGCTTACAAATCGTCCATTCTCGGCAAGGGCCGACATCTCATGCCGTCAAAGATAAAAGCTACATGGGCACGTCTGCATGGAGGCCAGAATATTCAGGCAAATCCAAATGTCAAACAAGAAAAACGGACAGCTACTACATTGCAAGGAAAAGCACAAGCAAGTCATCCGATACAAGTTGTAAAGCATTACGACATTTCAACGGATGAATACCACCATTACCACGTAGCCATTCCAGAAGAAGCGTATGAAATTATCTGCAAGGAATGTTTCATGCCAGATGATAATCCGTTTGCGACCATAGAAGATGTGCAAAAGACCGCCCTGCTCCTTTTCGATGAATACCTTGACGGTGCGACGAGTATGGCGGCATCCAGCGGCGGTGGAGGTTCTGACATGAGCGGCTGGGGAAAAGACAAGGATGAGGACGAACTAGAATGGGCAAGGCGTTGCGCTCAGATGGCAAACCGTCTTTGCAGACGTAGGAAAGGTTTACACAGATAATTGTTTCATTCTAAATCAAATGGATATGGGAATAGGGAAAGGAAAATCAGACAAGATAGACATTGACGGCCTTATAGGTAGCGTTAATAACGAAAACAAGGCTACGCAAGAAGCAAGCAGTCTTTCAGAAAAAGTTGCAGAATTGGAACAAGTGACCAAAGCTCTCAATACGGCTATCGACCGTGCAGACAGCATTATCATCGGTTTTAACAACTCAGTTAAAGAATTGCAGTCAAAGAAAATTGGTGCGCAAGTACATCCGCAAACCTTAAAGTCATTGAACGACATTTGCACAAACTTTGTTGTGGAAGTGGGCAGGCAACTAATGGCTCATCGTGATAAACAACTTGAACAGCAAAAGGAACATGAGAAGCGTATTGCCCGTATGCTTGAAAGTAATGAAGGTATTTGGCTTTCCAATCATTGGGCTACATTTACTGTGATTGTGCTTGGAATCTTTTGTTTGGCAGTTATTTTATGGGCTGTCTGTAAATAATGCGGCAACTTACAATATTCCGATACGCCCCATTATCAGCAGGTGAAGCTTGAGGTACCAAATTCTTGGTATATGGTTTCTGTTTCAGATTTGTTTTTATTGAATCCGAAATCAGAATTAGATGATAATATGAAAGTCGGATTTATTCCAATGGCACTTGTCGAGGATGGATTTTCAGGGAATCATTTCTATGAAGAACGTACATGGAAAGATGTCAAAAGGGGGTATTGTCACTTTCAAAATGGAGATATTGGCATAGCGAAAATATCGCCATGCTTCGAAAATCGTAAATCAACGATATTCAAAAATCTTCCTAATACTTATGGCGCAGGAACAACAGAATTAGTTATTCTCAGACCAATTAAAGTTTACACAAAATTCTATCTTTATCTTTTCAAATCAGATTGGTATGTCAAAGAAGGCACTAAATATTTCAAAGGTGTAGTTGGACAACAAAGGGTTCATAAAGAGATATTTACAGACTTATATATTCCTTTTCCTCCTTTTGCTGAGCAGCAACGCATCGTTGAAGAAATCGAGTATTGGTTTGCCTTAATAGACCAGATAGAACAAGACAAATCTGACTTGCAAACAGCAATTAGACAAACCAAAAGCAAAATTCTTGACCTTGCCATTCACGGCAAGCTCGTGCCGCAAGACCCGAATGACGAGCCTGCTTCGGAACTACTAAAACGCATCAACCCGAAAGCCAAAATCACTTGTGATAACGGGCATTATCCGCAGTTGCCAGCAGGATGGGCGATTTGCCGTTTGGAAGATATTGTAAAATATGAACAGCCACAAGCCTATATCGTAAGTTCAACAAATTATGATGATAGCTATACAACCCCTGTTCTTACCGCTGGCAAATCATTCATAATTGGGTATACTGACGATATGGATGGCATTTATACAAAGTTACCCTGCATTATATTTGATGACTTTACCACAGATTCAAGACTTGTTGATTTTCCTTTCAAAGTAAAATCTTCAGCTATGAAAATATTGCAAGTTGTTAAAGGTATAGAAATAGAATATGTGGCTATGTTTATGAGTATTACACGACTTATCAGCGACACCCATAAACGATATTGGATTTCAGAATATTCCAAACTTTATATAGCAATACCACCAATAGAGGAACAAAGACGAATAATTAATACAACGAAATCTATGTTTGAAAAACTTGATGCAATAATGGAGAGCTTATAAGTTCTCCATTATTGCATCAATGTATTTAAAGATTGTTTTAACAGCATCAACTATTTTCTTTTGCTCGTTATATGGTGGTATAGGAACTTGTATTGCCCTGAAAAGTTTCTTATTCAAGTGTGGTATGGCGGAGCCTACTTTGTTTTCTCGTAATGCCTTTCGATGCAAGTTTATAACCAGTAAAACATAATCAGTAAGCATTTGTTTGTTAATGTATAATTGCTTAAAGGTGCTTCCTTGATAGCCATCAATCGGCGTTCTAAATACTTCGCCGGAGTTCTCGCCATCAACTAAAATCAACAAACTATTGGCTGCTACATATCTGCCATTTGTCAACGTCTTAAAGTCACGCTCACCTCTCAGATATTTTACATCAAGATTGGGCAGCTCTTTCCCGTTTATCTTTTCTCCATCAATAAGAGAACAAACAGTTTGCATTGGAGCAACCATCCAGTTTTTTGGCAACTGCGGATAATGCCCGTTAGGTGATAAACACTGCTAAATTTTAAGACATTAAGTAATTGTTTATTAAGTATTTACAAAGAGGTAACCTTTTTAGGTTGCGAAACAGCACCTTTCTGTAGACAAAAGGTGGCCTTTTAAGAAGTAAAACAGCACCTTTCGCACGCTGGGTTGAATATCATCGCTTGCACAACGCGGTATATTGTTATCGTATTCATCAAAAAATAAAGTGATATGATAACAAAATTCAAAGATTATCTTGCCAAAACAAACTTGGCAAAGAACACCGTGACATCGTATGTGTGGACGGTAAATTACTTTCTCAGTCATTATGGGGAAGTGAATAAGAAAAACCTGCTGGCATACAAAGGTTATTTGGTGGAGAACTTCAAACCGCAGACGGTAAATCTCCGTTTGCAGGGTATCAACAAGTATTTGGAGTTTACCAAACACGACAGACTGAAAGTGAAGTTTGTCAAAGTACAACAAAAGAATTTCTTGGAGAACGTCATCAGCGATGCCGACTATAAGTTTCTGAAAGCGCAGTTGAAGGCTGACGGCTATGAAGACTGGTATTTCGTAGTATGGTTTATGGCAGCGACAGGCGCACGTGTAAGCGAGTTGTTGCATATAAAGGTAGAACACGTAAAAGTGGGCTATCTCGACCTTTATAGCAAAGGCGGTAAAGTGCGCCGTTTATACATCCCTAAAAACTTGCAGAATGAGGCCTTACAATGGTTGAAAAAGAAAGGCGTTACAAGCGGTTATCTCTTTCTCAACCGTTTCGGACAGCGCATAACAACACGTGGCATATCCCAACAGCTAAAACATTTTGCCGATAAATATGGGCTGAACCGTGATGTCATTTATCCACATTCTTTCCGCCACCGCTTTGCCAAAAACTTCCTCGACCGCTTCAACGACCTTGCCCTATTAGCCGACCTTATGGGGCATGAGAGCATAGAAACCACTCGCATCTATCTGCGTCGTACCTCCAGCGAACAGCAGAAGATTGTTGACAAAGTGGTAAATTGGTGATAATATAGTCTTAGAAGCGCGTTTAATCACGCTTCTAAGGACTTTTGAATGTCGTCAAGGATAGAAAATAGTTCTTCTATTTTTGCAACAATGCGTTGTTGCTCTGCAAGAGGAGGCAATGGGATTAGAGTATTAACAATTATTTCTTTAGAAATATTCGGCTGTGCCCCGCCACCACCCTTTGCGATAAATGCCGCTCTATGAGATAATAGAAAGTAAAATAAATAAGATTGAATAATTGCAAAATATTTAATGCAAGCACAGCAGGCTTGGTTTGTACTTGCAGGGTATGTAAGGATTCCCAATTTTCCTATTGTAGCACCATACATAGCAATAAGAATGCTCCCGATAGGATTAATTTTTGCAGAAGAGTTGGCAACCGCTTCTTCTGTAATACTTTCTGGTATTTCTGAAACATAACCATCATTCAAATCTCCTGTCTTAAGCCAAGGTATATTCCCTCCGAAATAGGATTTGTTTGAACGGCTTGGCGTACCGCCAGCTTGCCAAATTCCAATACTTCCCAATGTCGTCCATATCCACCCTTTGGGTAACTTCTTACTATGCCCGTTATCACAAGTGATTTCAGCTTTCGGGTTGATGCGTTTTAGCAGTTCCGATGCAGGTTCGTCATTCGGGTCTTGCGGCACGAGTTTGCCATGGATAGCGAGGTCAAGGATTTTACTTTTAGTCTGTTTGATGACTGTTTGCAAGTTAGATTTGTCTTGTTCTATCTGGTCTATTAAGACAAACCAATACTCAATTTCTTTGACAATGCGCTGCTGCTCAGCAAAAGGAGGAAGAGGAAATGATAAATCCGACAAAACTCCGATATATAATTCCTTTTGATTGGTACTTCCCGCAAGATTATCTTCCAAGTACTCTTGTATAAGTTTAGATGAGATATAAGCAAAAACAAATTCAGATTTAATCTCGCTAGCTGTCCTTATAACAGAGACATGAGAATCAGGCACAGCAAAAGGATAATGTTTCAAATAACTTTCGTGGAAAAGTCGAGTTCGCCCAACTGTCCCTGTTCCTGTTGAATTAACAAGCACATCTCCGGTTTTTAGTTTGTATTCCTCACTCCATTTACAAATTGTAGATGGATCTAAGAAGCGTGCTTGTTCTAAAGATATACCACCTTCTTTTAGGTTACATTTTTGAGCAAATACAGGATAAGTTTTATCTGTATCTGAATACTTTGGTGATTTACCTCTAGATAAGAATAAACATATTTCTCCAAGAGTTGTCCACACCCAATTCTCTGGTACTTCATACGGCACATCCTGCTGATAATGGGGCGTATCAGAAGACTTTGCAGACTTCTTTGTTCGTTTAATCTTCCCTTCTTTTATAAGCCGTTCTTTTTCTGCCTTTATCCTTTCGAGTAGGACGGAGGCAGGTTCATCATTTGGGTCTTGCGGCACGAGTTTACCGTGTATGGCAAGGTCAAGTATCTTTTGGCGGAGTTTCTTTGTATCCATAATTATTTGTTGTTAGAGTTTCCCAACATCTTATCCTCATTGAAGGCCTTAATTTCGCTTTCTATTACTTGTTTAAGTTCTTCCTTGGGAACAATGAGTTGATAATCGGCCACACCAATAGGTTTGCCCATATCTTCGAGAGCCATTTCCACCTCTACGTGGTCTTTTTCCGCACAGAGGATGATGCCTATTGAGCGGTTTTCACCATTGAACCGTTCCAAACGGTCGAGCAAAGAGAGGTAATAGTTCATCTTGCCGGCATATTCCGGCTTAAATTCACCAATCTTTAAGTCAATGGCGACAAGGGAACGCAAACCTCTGTGGAACAATAACAAATCCACACGACTTGTCTTACCGTTGTATTCCAGTTCATATTGATTGCCTATAAACGTAAATCCCTTGCCGAGTTCAAGCAAGAAGAGCTTTACCTTATCAACCAATCTGCGTTCAAGTTCCAACTCCAGTATCGGGGAAGTGACACCAAGAAAGCCCAAATTATAGCTGCTGCGGAACACTTCATTTGCATACAGAGCCTGCGGTGCTGGCAGCGTCTTGCTGAAATTATTGTCGCTTTCTGCCCTTAATTCCTTGTGCTCATGTAATTTCATCTTCAGGGCACTTGTAAGTAGGTCGCGATTCCAACCTTTTCTTACAGTTTCCTCCGCATAAAAGAGTGTGTCGGCATCGTTCAGGTTTTTGTTAAGCAACTGCAGGTTGTGCCCCCATGGTAAAACTGCTACAGCCTGTAGCAGTTTTGAGTCGCTATCCGCATAACGCAGATAAAACTTCTTCATATTCCACATTTGGCGTGTGGAAAGTCCCATACTTGGGTATTGCGCTTTCAAGTCCATAGACAGACGCTTTACAACGCCACTGCCGTGATTGCTTTCTATTTTCTTTTCATATAGGAGTTTGCCGATTTTCCAATAGGCGGATGTAACATTACCGTTAACTTGTTTAGCAACCCTTTGCCGTGTGTCATTGATTACTGCAACAGCCTGTTGCAGTAATTCTTGATATTCATTTTCAGAGAGCCCTTGTTTTGTAATTTCTTCCATGTCAATCCTCCTTAATATCCGCCAACAACATCTTTAATTCAGTCACAGCATTGCTGATATTTTGGCTTTTCTCCTCAATGGTTGCCATGAGTTCGGCAAGGGTACGGTTGTCGTCCTCATCACCTTGCTTAATCCATGTAATGTCAAGGCTGGTCTTGTCGCGAGCAATGATTTCATCTATCGAATATCTGCGCCAACGACCGGACGGATTTGTTTCAGCGTTGTAAGTTTCGTGCCGTTCAGCAATGTTGTTGGGGTTATAACAAGAAACGAAGTCGTCAAGATGATGGCGTTCCAATTTATTGGTCGCCAAAGTATGTTTCACGCCTGTACGATAATCGTAGTACCAAATTTCTTTTGTAGGTTGTCCTTTTACGAAGAACAAGACATTCGCCTTTACGCCCTGGGCATAGAAGATACCTGTCGGCAAGCGTAAAATAGTATGCAGGTTAAAGTCAGAAAGCAATCTCTTGCGGATTGTTTCACCGGCATTTCCCTCAAACAGCACATTGTCGGGCAGAACGACAGCCGCACGTCCACCTGTTTTTAACATCAACATGATGTGTTGCAGAAAGTTGAGCTGGTTGTTCTTTGTTTCAACATAAAAGTCAGGACGGTTTATCTCTACCGACCCGGCAGGGCGTGTACCAAACGGAGGATTGGCCAGCACTACATCAACCAAAGTGGACGGCTCTTTTTCCAAAGAATCTTCACACACAATAGGACTGCAATCCGTACCGATGCCATGCAAATAAAGGTTCATAGATGCAAGGGTTACCACCAACGGAGTGTTGTCAACACCATGCAGTGCCTTGTTGTTCAGGAAGTCCAGTTTCTCCAAATCAGGTGACTGGTCTTTCATATAATCGTATGCCGTCAGCAAGAAACCGCCAGTGCCACAAGCGGGGTCGCAAACTGTTTCACCTATCTGCGGACGGATGCAATCCACCATTGCCTTGATAAGCGGACGTGGCGTGAAATACTGTCCGGCACCACTTTTCTTGTCTTGTCCGTTTTTCTCAAGTATGCTTTCATAGATTGCACCTTTCACGTCACCATCCATTACGAGCCAATTCTCTTCATCAATCATGGTGATAACTTTCTTGAGATAGACGGGTTTGTCTATTTTGTTTTGAGCCTTTGTGTAGATGGTACCAATAAGATTGTCTTGCTCGCTAAGCACTTTTAGTGTTTGTTCGTATTGGTTCACAAGGTCATAGCCATCAAGTCCAATCAAGTCTTCCCACCTGTAGCCTTGCGGAATAGCCGACTCTTCTCCAAAAAGCTCGACATTCTCTGCGTCCATTTTCAAGAAAAGCAGGTAAGTAAGTTGGGTAATATAATCTGTAAACCCTATACCGGCTCCCGATAAGGTGGTTGCCAAATTCCAGACTTTCTTTGTCAAAGCCTGTTCTGTAAGTTTATTGTCATTATCCATATATGATTATGCTGTTTTCCTTAATACTACAAAATTAAATAAAGAAAGTAATGAAGCGTCAGCTTGCTGCATATTACCGAAAGCACTTATAAGCTGCGCTGCTCCTGTGCGGTCGGTTTTGCGCAAATCCCTCACTGTGCAAGCCCCGTTAGAAGCAATGTAGTCAACGACACAGCTAATCACCTCACGCTGCTTGTCGGTTATGCCACCTTGCTTTTGTCCGCACCAAAGGTTAAAATATTGACGGGCTGTAGGGTAAGCACTTTCCAACCGCTCGGTCTGATGGTAAGCGAAACGCACAAGCTGTATGATGTTTGTCAGAGCTTCGGCCTCCTGCTTTTTAGTGGTACGTTTCACCTTGTCAGGGCAAACTATGGCATAAGAGTTCCACAAGCGATTAGGAGAAAAGCGGTTGTTCTCCATCTTCAATTTATTCTCCAAGTCTTTGAGCATGGAGTAGGTTATCGGTTCTCCTTGATTGTTATAAATGAGGCGCAGAGCCTCGATGTCATCGCTATGGTCAATGCAATATTGCTCGAAAGCGTCAGTGATGTTTTGTGCATCTTCAACAGAAAAACCTTTGAATATCAGCTCATCTTCTCCTGGTATCAAGGTATTGACAAAGCCTGTAGCAAGAATGAGGATATATTTACGGGCGTCGGCATGATTTGTGATTGGCGAAACCAAGCCTTTGCGTTCATTGTTAGGTTCGTTGACATTATTGAACGGCGGCAACGTTTGGTTTTCCAAAGCATCATATATCCTTGTAGCCAATTCTTTCATATCATCGTGCGCTAACTTAGAAAATTGTTCACGCTGTGAATTGTCGGCCTTGTTATATAAGCGTGATAAGGTTGATGCAAGCCTTTTGAGATAACTGTCAGGAAGATTTCCATAAGTGATACGTTCCAATAACTCTTTTAGAGTGATTGTTTCCGTGTCCGGCCCTTCGTATGAAGTCGGAATTATATGCTCATGCTCTGTTACTCCTACGGCATCCACCAAGAAGAAACAATCCTTGCTTATTGCATTAGGCGTGACATTGCGCAACTGCTCATCACCAATTGTCCTTACACCACGGCCTTTCATTTGTGTGTAAAGTGGCAAGGATGCAACATCGCGCATGAAAATCAATACTTCGAGTGGCTTTACATCCGTGCCTGTCGCAACCAACGTGCAAGTAACGGCTATACGGAAATCCTTATCGTTGCGGAATTGCCGTATCAGTTCATTGCTATCTCCGGCCGAATAAGTTATCTTCTGAACAAAACGGTCATCATTGCGGCCGAATACTTCTTTTGCTATATTGACAATGTTGGTGGCATGATTTTCATTCAGGGCAAAAATCAGCGTCTTAGGCAAATAGTCCATATTTGACTCACGCTGCGGGTCATTGAACATTTCGGTATAAACAGCGTCGCGATAAGTGGAAAGTATCAGTTTGATTTGGGCTGGGTTGATAATACTGCGGTTCAATTCTTCTTTTGTATAAGTTTTTGTTTCCTTGTTGCTGATAGTTTTCACCTCGCCGGTGTATCGAGTTTCCACTTTTGTACGTTGCCCTTCCAATATAGCCCCACCTTCTTCTGTTTCTCTTGTCTTGATACGGTAAATGCGGCAATCCACATTTACTCCATCCACAATAGATTGCTCTAATGTATAATTGACCACACGGTTATTGTTGAAAAAGGCCATTGTTTCAGGTATAGGAGTTGCGGTAAGCCCAATTAAGCGTGCCGTGTCAAAATACTCCAATACTTTACGCCAGTTGCCGTAAATGGAACGATGGCACTCATCTATTATAATAAGGTCGAAGAAATCATGTGGCAAATTAGGATTCGGGGGTAAGACAACTTCTTTATCCGGCTCGTTCTCATCATCTTCGTCATTGTCTGCTATGGGTTCGCCTTTCAATAATGAAAATAGTCGTTGGATGGTTGAGATAACCACATTACTATCTGACGGAATCGCGGAGCTTCTCAATCTGTTTACCGAGAATATGGTATTAAAGGCATCGCCTGTTTCTGTCAAACGAAACGTGCCGAACTCTGTTTCTGCCTGTTTGCCGAGATTATTTCGATCAACGAGGAATAAAACACGGCGCATCGGCGTATAAGACAACATTCTGTAAGCGGTCAAACAAGCCGTATAAGTTTTTCCTGCTCCAGTCGCCAATACCATCAAAGCCCTTTTCTGGCCCGACTTAAAACTTTTCTCTAATTCAGTTACAGCTTCATATTGACAATCCCTCAACCCTTTTTTCGGCAATGTCGGAAGTCCGGCAAATGGATCATCTATACCGAATTTCTTAACCAAATCATTCGGAGTATGTATTTTGCTTAGTGTTTCCCAGTTAGCATCAGGATTACGCATATCCTTGAACAGGAGTTCTTTCCCGTTGGACTTATATAAGAAAGGTAATGGACGTTTCCATGCTTGATAATAGCAGGGTACACTTTTGGCGTATGTTTCAACCTGTTCACTGACAACATGACTTGAAACGTCAACCTCTTCACGTTTTGCTTCAAGCACACCGATGGATTTTCCGTTGATAAACAGAAAATAATCAGCTTCAAGATTGCCTTCAAGCAACCCCTCACGAATAGCAACCGCTGAAATGTTAGCTTCGTATTCATCACGGTTTACTACTCGCCACCCCGAATCATTAAACCATCGGTCTATTGTAATCCTCGCCTTTTCTTCTGGTGTCATACTCGTTCCCATATTTTTGCATTATCGGAAGTTACTCCATAAAAAGCAACACTCAATATACGTTCACTAAATATCATAGCCGTTCATCTTTGTCGGTTATTAAATCCTTCAAATCCACTTGAAGAATTTCCGCTATCTGCTGCAATGTTTCCAAATTAGGCTGGATCCTGTTGCAAGCATAAGCATTGACCATACTGAAACTCTTATCAAGTTTTTTAGCCAGCCATGTTTGAGAGATACCTTTTTCCGACAAAACAGCCTTTATTCTATTTAGTTTCATTTTTAGATGCAATTTTATTTTGCAAATATAGTGAATTATATTTGATATATAGAATTGTTTTTGGTATTTTTGCACTTAAAACATAAGCATATGGAACATAAATGTTATATATCTTTCAAAACGGAAGACAGTTGGTATAAAAAGGAAATACAAAAGTGGAGTGATAATGACAAAGTTGATATGATTGACAAATCATTAAACACTCCAATTGACTCTGAAAATGAGGACTATATTATGCGAAAAATCCGAGAAGATTATTTGTCTGATTCAACGGTTACGATCTTTTTAATCGGACAACATAGTGCTGAAAACCTAGGTTGGGAAGAACAGCAATTTATAAAGAGAGAGCTACAGGCGTCATTGTACAATGGAGCTGGCAATACTCGAAATGGAATTTTAGGAGTCGTTTTACCTTCAATGTATGATTCCATCTATAAAGGGCAATATGTATGTTCAAGTTGCGGCAAGAAGCATAATCATGTAGCTGTTGATGATGCTACAGTTATCAAAGAATTTTGGAAAAATTACTATTTGAATAATCATGGAAAATGTGCATATGATGAAGAAGACAGATACTGTGTATTAGTTAAATGGGATGACTTTAAAAAGAATCCTAATTTTTATATTGAAAAAGCATTTAATAAGCGCACTCAGCCTATAGCTGGTAATGTTATTGTTAGACCAAAATAAATTAAGATTATGGAAGAAAAATTGTGTTTTGTTGTTATGGGTTTCGGGAAAAAAACAGATTTGGCTTCAGGAAATACTTTTGATTTGGATAAGACATATCAAAATATAATTAAACCAATTGTCTCGGAATGTGGCTATAAATGTGTGAGAGCTGATGAAGTGCAAGATACAGGTCTTATAGATCGGAGTATGTATGCATTGATTCTCTGGGCAGATTTGGTAATTGCAGATATTTCGACATTAAATCCTAACGCAATATATGAACTTGGAGTACGGCATGCTGTTAAACCTTCATCTACAATTATAATCAAAGCAGAATCAACTTCAAAAATACCTTTTGATATTGACCATACAAGAGTTTTCTCGTACAAGCATTTGGGTGAGGACATTGGTGTAGATGAAGCAAATCGAATGAAAAAGTTATTAAAAGAAAAAATATTAAACATAGCGAAAGCTCCTGTAAAGGATAGTCCTGTCTATGAATATTTGCATACATTACAAGAGCCTCATATGGATATTGAAGAATATAAAGATATCGTAGGAACATTAGCTGAAAAAAATGATTGTATTTTTGCTTTAGTTGAAAGTGCAAAGTTGCAAATGAAAGAAAACAATTTCAGTGAAGCTATAAAATACTGGAAAAAAGCTTTAGAAAAGAGCCCGATGGAACCTTATTATATTCAGCAATTGGCATTATGTACTTACAAGCAAAAGGCAAGTAAAGAAGAGCAAGAAATATATCTTAATGATGCACTACAAATACTTGAAAAATTGGTTGATTCAAATGATCCAGAAACATTCGGTTTGAAAGGAGCGATTTATAAACGATTATCAAAAATCAATAATGATAATGTCGTTTATTTAAATAGAGCTATTGAAAACTACGAAAGGGGGTATATGATTAATTATGATTTCTACACAGGAGAAAACTTAGCTTTCTGTTTTGATAAAAAATCGACCCTCTTGAATGATGATGAAAATGAAAAAATATATTGTCGAGTTCAGGCAAAAAAGATACGTGAACAGTTATACAAAATATTATCCTCTAAAATGGAATTTGAGAATATAAAAAATATCCCTAATATTAAATGGATGTCTGCAACTTTTTCAATATGTTGTTATGCATTGGGAAAACAAGAGGAAGGGAATAAATACGAAGAACTATTTAAAGGCATGGCAGAACAATGGGAAAAAGATACATATGATTTTCAAAAGGAAGAACTGAAACGATTGTTAAATATTAAAGTTGACTAATATGGCCAAATTATACAAAATTTTCGTTAGTCATTCATGGACACATGTAAATGACCTGAAATTATTAAAGAATCTTTTGGAATCAAGAGGATATTTTAATGTTGAGTTTACAGAATTTCCTCCAACAGATTCTATAAATTCAACAAATACATATTATGTAAGACAAAGAATTGCAGAAAGAATATCAGCATCGAATATTGTTATTGGTATTGCTGGAATATATGCCTCTTATAGCGACTGGATGAGATGGGAGCTTGATAAAGCAATTGAAAAAAGAATACCTGTTATAGGCGTAATTCCAAGGGGGCATGTGCAGATTTCCGCTGTTATTAGTAGCAGAGCAGATGAGATTGTTCGCTGGAACACGGAAAGTATTGTTGCTGCAATACGAAAGCATGCAAAATAATATAATAAGATTAGTTCATAACGTTTATAACATGAAGGCTCTATTGTATCTGATTTAGAGTCTTCTTTTTTTAATATACATAAGTGTGTTTTATTACAGTATCTAAAATACATTATAGCTGGTATTCTGATACACAGTCTGTAATTCTATTATGTTAATAAGTTCGTAGTAGAAGCTATAATCTGTTCATCTATGTTAATTTTATGTTTCCCCGTCGTTGTACGCAAATTTTTACGGATTGTATCAATTGTGGAATTAGCAAACCATTCATGGAAAGTCTGCATGACGAATTGTGCCGTAACATCCCGGTTGATGTTATATTGAAAAGCAATATTCCAAGCGAAGTTCTTTAATGAAATCTGAGTAACAGCAGCGCGCCTTTTAATGTGGATTCTCGTTGTTGTGAGTGCTTGCCGATTGGTGACAAAGTATCGGACGCATTCGCATATTTGGAAAATCTCATCCTCATTAAAATCTAATCTTCGGAATGTGTTTCGAGTGTATTGCAATACGGCTTGCAGTTTTTCGTCTTCTTCTTTTTCTTTTTGCTGAAGATATTGTCGTTCCTCATGCTGGTACTCGTAATGGAATAGCTCCATCCGCTTCATTAGAACATCATTGTTGTCTGTTGCAGACGAAGTGTTTGCAAAGGCATATTTTCCTTTGGTCTGCTTGTTGGACGGTATTGAGTTCTGGCGTAATAACGCGACTATGGCAATTATATGCGCCGACAGAAAAATGCAAATGTGATAGATGAATTTGAGAGCAACATAACAAGCGACCATGACAAATGGAAGAAAACTTAATTGCACGCCAATAACATCACTCAAAGGGAATGATATTATTGCCGCAAGAAGCACCGTTACTACTTCTATTGCCAAAGCCTGAAATGTATGTTGTCTTTGCCTCATAACTATTTTTATCTATGATTGTTTTGCAAAGGTATAACACATTTTCATAAAAAACGAAAGGCAAAAATAAGCGTGCGAAAGGCAATAATCTCATTCTATGGCATTTTGGCTAACATCTGCATACCATCTGCAAAAACGGCTAACAAGTGCTAAATAAAATCGGGCAAAATACAGATAGTTAAATAAACATAAATCTTCCTTTCGACAAGTTGAAGGTTCTTTTTATACTCTCAATGCTTATCCATTCAATGCACACTCATCAAAACAATCCATATTTGTACCATAAAAACATAAATCGCTAATATTCAGTATGTATTATATTTGAGGAAGTAAAATAAAGAATAAAATAATAGAAATGAGGCTGTCTCAAAATAGAATTGCAAAAGTAAAAATATTACAGATTGAAACTTAGAAATAAAAAATCTCCTGTTTCAGCCTTAGTTTACTCTAATGATATGGCTAAAAGCAGGAGATTTTTATACTATAACTTATAAATTATAAGTATGTCTGTCCAATTTCTCTATTTTGAGACAGCCTCATTTTTTTATTTATATATATGACCTTTATGAGTAAGGAATTTTCAAGAAAGTCAAAAGAGGATAAACCAGTGGTAGCAATATGTTACGACTTTGATAAAACGTTGTCTCCTGATGATATGCAGGCTCAAGGGTATATTCAATCGGTCGGGTATGAAGTAGAGTCTTTCTGGAAAGAATCGAACGGATTGGCTGAAGAAAACGACATGGACCAAAACCTTGCCTATATGTTTACAATGATTCAAAAAGCTCACGGAAAGTTTGTATTCAACAGAAAGGCCTTAATGGACTATGGAGCGAAAGTAAAGTTATTTCCTGGTGTAGATACGTGGTTTAAAAGAATCAGAGAATATGGAGAAAGTAAGGGGGTAATTGTGGAACATTACATCATATCTTCTGGGCTGAAAGAAATGATTGAAGGAACTAAGGTTGCAGATGAATTTGAGAAAATCTATGCTAGTTCATTTTATTATGATAAAGATGGTGTAGCTCAGTGGCCTGCACAAGTTATAAATTATACAAGCAAGACACAATTTCTTTTTAGAATAGAAAAAGGAACATTGGATGTAAATGATTTCGCCGTCAATGATTATTTTGAGCCCGAGAATATTCGTATTCCTTTTAGAAACATGATTTATATAGGTGACAGCGATACTGATATACCATGTATGAAACTTATTAATACCAATTCCGGCCATTCAATAGGAGTTTTTAATCCGGAAACTCAAGATAAGAGAAAAGTGTACAAAATGATGGAAGATAAAAGGATTAAATATTTTGCTCCGGCAGATTATACAGAAAATTCAGAATTGGATATTCTCGTAAAAACTATAATTGAACAAACGGCTTCAAATGAAAAACTTGTGTCTTTTCATTATAAAAATCAAAAGGAGCAGCTCAATCAGAATATAAATGTAGAGGTTCAAGAAGTTAAAGAAAAAGAAAAACTCATATTGGATTTGGAAAACAGTAATAGTTTTGCGCGGACTCATTTTGTTATTTCAAAATTGAAGGCTTTCAATAACTGGAGTGATAAAGAAAGACAACAATTAAAGCAAATAGCAGAGAAAAATAATCAAGTATTTTACATAAAAGATGACGAAGACATAGCGTTTTTCTATTCGTCCCTTGGGTAGTTTATTATTCTATTTCTGTGTCATCCAAGAATTCGTCATAATATAAGACACTGTCCAAAATTTTCCATAGCTTTCACCATCGTATTTCTTCACTATTGCTGGAAAATAGATATCATTAAAGATTTAATGGGATATACGAATGTCAGAACCACGTGGATTCATATGTTCATCGTACATGATATCAAGTAGCTCATTTGCAAGTTTTCCATCTGTGATTTTAATAATGTTATCTTCCTCTGTTACATAGCCAAGTATATTGATACTGCCATACCAGACCGTGGACCTATCTA
>OKTC01000080.1_pt1 | contig 46586 bp, 34 predicted proteins | sample 1606181 | NCBI WGS metagenome assembly OKTC01 (sample SAMEA3879529, study PRJEB24766) | human gut metagenome | biome: human-associated habitat; feature: feces | place: USA | collected 1985/1987 | reverse complement strand
TCAATCTTAGTACGTTGCACCGGATGTGCCGGGCTCCAAGCAAGCTGCGGCTCTGATAGGCGGAAGGGCCGCGTCGAAGTTATAAAATTTCATGAAAAAATTTTATTTGTATTTACGATTCAGTAGATGGGTTAAGAATATTTACTATTTTTGTTAACATGGACAGTTTCACTGATGTGGAGCGCATTGGCTAGAACATAGAAATGAGACAAATGACAAAAGAACAGAAATATCTTGACTTTGACCAGTACATCAGGCAAGGGGAACCCGCCCAAAAAGACAAAGCGGAGGCTTGGCGTGTCGCCATCGGACTACAGGCTGTAGATGGGTTGAAGACATCCGAATACCTTCAGCTTACGGCCCGCAGGAACATCGAAGGTGACATTACTATAGACGAAGCCCGTGATCTCCTGCAACAATACTATACTACTAGAACCGCACGTAATCGCGGCGATACTGACAATGAAGAAGCTGATAAGGTTTCAGTAAACATCACTAAGATATTATCTTCTGGAACATTCGATTTCAGTGCGAACGGCATCATATCTTTGCACCGGAGAATTTTTGACGGTGTATTCAAACATGCCGGAAGAGTTCGCGACTATGACATCTCGAAGAAAGAATGGGTGCTTGAAGGAGCGTCTGTCAGTTACTTGAATTGGGAAGATTTGCACCGGGCCTTGGAATATGACATCGCGCAAGAACGCGCATACAGTTACAAAGGAATCTCCCGGGACGAAATGATCGCCCACCTGACAAGCTTTGTCTCCGGGATATGGCAAATCCATGCATTCTGCGAGGGAAACACGCGCACCACAGCTGTCTTTACCATACAATATCTCCGTTCCGTAGGCTTCGACATCAATAATGAACTTTTCGCAAACCATTCCTGGTATTTCCGCAATGCACTGGTGAGGGCAAACTATAAGAATCTTGTGAAAGGCATCGACTATTCGCCTGTCTATCTTGAGCGATTTTTCCGCAATCTGCTTCTTGGCGAGCATTGGGATCTCAGGAACCGCTACCTTCACATTCATCCAGCCCAGAATGGAGCATACAGCCGGAATTGTCCTCGAGTGCAGGACAAGCTCGGGACAAGCTCAGGACAAGCTCAGGACAAGTTCCACACGGACAATCCAAATATCGCGACTCTGATTCGCATTGTTGGGGACAATGAATTATCCGTAAAAGAGATGATGGAGCGCATCCGGCTGACAGGACGTGACAATTTCCTGAAAGTCTATCTTTCTCCATCCATAAATGCAGGTTTCATACGCCCTCTTTATCCGGATTCGCCCAGGCATCCTCGCCAGAAATACCTTCTGACGGCTAAAGGAATGATGATCTTGCAGGCTCTTACAAAAAAAGAGGCACTCAATCTTAATACAATGATAGAAATTCAATAAATCGAGGGAAATTATTATCTTTGAGGGTTTGGAATATACGGAGCGGGGAGGATTCCGCGCACCACATTGACAGAGAATAAGATAGATGGGAATAGAAATGAAGAATACGGAAGCGGGCAGGTGCCTGTTGTGCAAAGTGCCTAAATGCTCGGCAGCATGTGCAGTCAGAACAGATGTTCCTGCCGCAATGAAACTATACAGGGAAGACCGAATAGAGGAAGCCGCGCAGATGCTTTATGAGAACAATCCTTTCTCAGCAGTCACGAGCCTCGTATGTGACTGGAAGAAAAGCTGTTACGGGCATTGCGTACTGAATGCGAGAAAAATGCCTATCGACTGGCACAGCATCGAAGCGGAGATCTCCATACCCTATCTGAAGAAAGTGCATCCGCGCACCGGCATTGACAACGGAAAGAAAGTCGCCGTCATCGGCGGAGGTCCTGCAGGCATCACGGCCGCACTGGAACTGAGGGAAAAAGGCTGCGCCGTCACGATTTTCGACAAGAACGAAAGACCGGGAGGCGTACTGAGATACGGAATTCCGGAATTCAGACTGGAGCGCGAAATCATTGACCAGTATGACAGGATTCTGGCGGAAGCAGGAGTCGGCTTCACCGGAGAGACAGATGTCAATGCTATGAAATTCAGAGAGATACGCGGAGAGTTCGACGCTGTCCTGATAGCCTGCGGTGCTTCTGTACCGAGAAGGCTGGACATACCTGGCGAGGAGCATCCGGATATAATCTATGCCCTGGATTACCTGAAGAACCCGTCCGCTTATCGGCTGAAGGACAATGTCCTGGTCATCGGCGGGGGCAATGTCACGATGGACGCCTGCCGCACAGCCAAGAGAGCCGGCCATGACACCACTGTATATTACAGGAAGACGTTTGAGAACATGCCTGCCAATTCCATGGAGGTGCAGGAAGCCATCAACGAAGGAATCAAATTCTGCCTCTTCGAAGTGCCTGTGGAAATCCGCGGAAACAAGGCTGTGATGAGAAAATGCGAGAATGTCGTGAAAAGTGACGGCAGGATCGCCACCAGAATGATAGAAGGAAGCGATCATGAAGTGGAGTTCGGGTCAATGCTGGTAGCCATCAGCGCAAACGTGGACTACAGCATATTCGGTGACGAAAAGCCGGAATTCACGAACGGCTGGCTTACTGCTGACGAATGGCAGCAGACCTCACTGCCTGGCGTATTTATCGCAGGAGACTTCATTTTAGGACCGGCAACAGTGGTGGAAGCCGTAGAATCTGCAAAAAAAGCAGTGAAAGGCATTTCAGATTTCTTGAAAATTCAGTAAATTAGAGGTCTGGTTCAATCCCTGTCGGAGAGAACCCTAAACAGTTAAAAGACACGATGATATGACACAAATTGACGACAAGACAACCGATGAAGGAATTGGCGGGCTGAACAGGTCATCAGAGCCTGTCATATCTTTTCATGACGCTGAAATCCTGAACGGCGAAAACCCGGTCATCTACGACCTGGACATGAACGTTTACAACGGAGATTTCGTCTATATAGTCGGAAAGGTCGGCACAGGCAAGACCTCCATAATAAGGACAATAATAGCGGAAAACCAGCTGAAGAAAGGTAGCGGAAAAGTCTGCGGATATCAGCTTAACGGCATAAAGGACAAGGACATACCTTATCTGAGAAGGAAAATCGGAGTTGTTTTCCAGGACTTCCAGCTGCTTATGGACAGGACAGTGGAGGACAATCTGATGTTCGTGCTGAAAGCCACAGGATGGAAAGACCGCGTGGCAATGACAAAGCGGATTGAGGATGTGCTCGAAAGCGTGGGCATGAGCAGCAAATCGCACAAGATGCCGCATCAGCTTTCTGGTGGAGAGCAGCAGAGAATCGCCATTGCAAGGGCATTGCTCAATGAGCCTGAAGTCATTATCGCTGACGAGCCTACGGGCAATCTGGACAATGAGACTGCGGAGGGTATCATGAAACTTCTCACCGGCATAAACCACACGAGGGGCACTGCCGTAGTGATGGTCACGCACAACCAGTCCATTTTCGACAAGTTTCCGGGCAGGGTCCTGATATGCAAGGACGAGACCTGCAAAGAATTGAAATAGAGAACGATGACAAAAAAGGAAAGATACAAAGGAGTTGTCGGCTGGTTTGAAGAGAACATACCGGTCGCTGAAACAGAATTGCACTACGACTCCCCTTTCCATCTGCTCATCGCCGTCATCCTGTCGGCCCAATGCACTGACAAACGAGTGAACATGACCACGCCGGAGCTCTTCAACAGGTTCCCGAACCCGAAAACCCTCGCAGAAGCGTCTTTCGACGAGGTTTTTCCGTTGGTCAGCAGCATATCCTACCCGAGAAACAAGAGCACTCACCTGATAGGAATGGCCCAGATGCTTGTCAATGACTTCGGAGGCGAAGTGCCGTCTGACATTGACCAGCTCATGAAACTGCCGGGAGTCGGAAGAAAAACTGCCAATGTAATCGCATCCATCGTCTATGACAAGCCTGTGATAGCAGTGGACACGCACGTTTTCAGAGTATCGCACAGACTCGGACTGTCGGACGGAAAGACGCCTGACGCGGTGGGAAAAGAACTGGAAAAGAACATTGACAAAGACAAGCGGGCAATCGCCCATCATTGGCTGATCCTGCAGGGAAGATATATCTGCACAGCCCGCAAACCGCATTGTGAAGAATGCGGACTGACCAAATGGTGCAGAGAATTCAACATTGACGACAAAATCTGACAAATATGGATTCCATTATACATTTCACATCTGAAAACATATTCCTGATAGGCTCCATCCTGGTTTTCACGGCGATTGTCGTGTCCAAGACAGGAAGCAAATACGGTGTGCCTTCATTGCTTATCTTCCTGCTCGTGGGAATGTTCTTCGGCAGTGACGGACTCGGACTGGTGTTCGACAACTACAACCTGGCACAGTTCCTCAGTATCGTGGCCCTGTGCGTAATCCTGTTCACAGGCGGCCTGGAGACCAAGTACAAGGACATAAAACCGGTGGCGGCGCCGGGAATAGTGCTGTCCACGGTCGGTGTACTGCTGACGGTCATCATCACTGGAGCATTCATATTCTTCCTGTCCAGAATCGAGAAAATCGGACTTTCGCTGTCCATCGTGATGTGCTTCCTGCTCGCGGCAGTGATGTCTTCCACAGATTCGGCTTCGGTGTTCAGCATATTGAAAAACAGCAAAATGAAGCTGAAGGAGAACCTCAGGCCGATGCTTGAGCTGGAGTCCGGTAGTAATGACCCGATGGCCTATGTCCTTACCATCGTGCTGATACAGATAGCCAAACTCCTTTTCGACCCTGCGGCCGGAATAGAGGGCATCGACTATGGCCAGATGATACTCGGAGTGACCTGGACATTGACTAAGCAGATGACTATCGGTACCCTCGCAGGCGTCCTGATGGGTCTTGCGACCGTATGGGCACTCACACGTATCAAGCTGAACAGCACGCCGTTGTACTCCATCCTGCTGCTTGCGGTCAGCATGTTCACATTCTCATTGACCCAGATGATCCAGGGCAACGGCTACTTAGCTGTTTACATCGCCGGCTTCATCATAGGAAACAAGCCGATGAACCACAGAAAGGAAATCCTATCCTTCATGGACGGTATGACCTGGATCATGCAGATAGGTATGTTCCTCACGCTCGGTCTGCTCGTAAATCCTAAGGAGATGATGACCGTGGCGCCGATTGCGCTGCTTATCGGTCTGTTCCTGATTTTCGTGGGAAGGCCGCTTACAGTGCTGCTGTGCCTGCTTCCGTTCAGGAAAATCTCATTCAAGGCCAAGATTTTCACGTCCTGGGTGGGCCTGAAGGGCGCTGTGCCGATCATTTTCGCCACATACCCGATAGTGGAAGGTATCCCGGGCTCTGAACAGATATTCAACATCGTGTTCTTCATAACGCTGCTGTCGCTGATGTTCCAGGGCATGTCTATCCCGAGAGTGGCCAAACTGCTTCACCTGGCATTGCCGGAAGAGAAGGAACCGGACACGTTCGGTCTGGAAATTCCGGAAGAAGCCGGAAAACTGCAGGACTACACGCTTTCCGATGACGATTTGTCCAACGGCAAGACACTCAAGGAGATACAGCTTCCTGACAATGCGAGGGTGGTGATCATCAGAAGGGACAGCCGTTTCATCGTCCCTGACGGACAGGTCGAGCTTCAGTCCGGGGACCAGCTGCTCATGATTTACGGAGATGATGAGAATGAGGGACTTCCGAGCCTGAAAGAGCTGAAAGAAAAGGCGAAGATTAACATGAACAAAACAATTAAAGACTAACTTTGCGAAAACTGAACCATTATGGACGGAGTAAAAAAAATTCTTGTAGTCGATGATGAAGCGGATATATGCAACATCCTGAAATTCAATCTCGACAAGGCCGGATATGAAACAGCCACGGCACTGTCGGCAGAAGACGCATTGATGAGAGGCATCATCGGCTATGACTTGGTGCTCTTGGATGTGATGATGGAAGGCATTTCCGGTTTCCAGATGGCTCAGATGATGAAAAAGAATCCGGAAAGCGCGAAAATCCCCATCATATTCATTACGGCCAAAGATACCGAAGAAGACACGCTGAAGGGCTTCGACCTCGGCGCTGACGACTATATCGCGAAACCTTTCTCCGTAAGGGAAGTAGTATCCAGGGTCAATGCCGTGCTCCGCAGAGTGGGCTCCGCATCTTCCGATCCTGCGAGACTTTCATACAAGACGCTCACGCTCGACATGAACGGAAAGAAAGCACTTGTGGACGGAAATGACACCGAGCTTACCAAGACGGAGTTTGAAATACTCAGGATTCTCGTTTCCGACATCGGGCACGTTTTCACAAGAGATGAGATTCTCGGCAAAGTCTGGCCTGACGACGTGGTAGTCTTAGGCAGGACAGTCGATGTGAACATCACCCGCCTCCGCAAGAAACTCGGCAAATACGGAAACAACATCTCCACGAGACACGGCTACGGCTACTGCTTCGAGGACAAGCAGTTACAGTCATGAAACACAAGTTCTCCTCCCTTGCCTCGAAACTGTTCCTGACAGTATCGATATTGTTCCTGTCATTCGCATTGTGCTTCATCTACTTCCAGTACCAGAGGGAGAAGAATTATAGGATCGAGAGCCTGAACACGAGGCTGCAGGACTGCAACAATGACATCCACGACTTTCTCGAGACGGATTCAACCATTTTCCTGAATTACATAAACCGCCTGAAAAACGAGAACATCCGCGTGACGATCATGGACATTGACGGAAATGTCCGGTACGACAGCGGGACAGAAGGCGACTCCGAACTGGAAAACCATCTGGACAGGGACGAGATAAGTGACGCGCTCAAGAACGGAAGCGGTTATGCCCTGCAGAGAGAGTCGAGGACATTGGGCGGACAATGGTTCTATTCCGCCACACTATTCAAGGACAACGGTCTGATAATCAGAACCGCACACATCTATGACGTGTCGATGGGACTAATGCTGGCTTCTGACAGGAACTATTTTTTTCTTGCGCTTGCCCTGTCGCTCAGCCTTCTGTTCATCTTCTACGTGTATCTGCACAAACTGCAGCTCAACATCAGCCACCTGAGGGAGTTCGCGGACATGGCGGAGAAGAATCAGGACATCCGGAATGCGGACATAACTTTCTCCAACGACGAGCTCGGAGAGATTTCCCGGAACATCGTACACCTATATGCAAAACTCCAGAACAGCGAGGATGACAAGACCAGGCTCAAACGACAGCTGACACAGAACATTGCCCATGAACTGAAAACGCCTGTCAGCAGCATTCAGGGCTATCTGGAAACCATCATTGACAATCCTGACCTCGATGAGACGACAAGAAACGATTTCCTGGAAAGATGCCACGCGCAGAGTGAAAGGCTCGGCAATCTGATTTCCGACATCACGCTGCTTTCCAAGATCGATGATGCCTTCACCTCATTCTCCACTGAGGAAATAGACGTGGAAGCGATGCTCCAGAACATCAGGAAAGCCACTGAGCTTGACATGGAAGCGAAAAAGATGAAATTCCTCATCCTGATTGCGCCGGGCACGACAGTCCACGGAAGCCAGCAGCTCATCTATTCGATTTTCAGAAATCTGACGGACAATGCCATCGCATACGCCGGTGAAGGCACCACCATCACGGTCCAATGTCTCAAGGAGGAAAAGAACAAGCTCTGGTTCAGTTTTTCTGACAATGGGGCAGGCGTCCCTCCTGAGCATCTTACGCATCTGTTCGAGAGGTTCTACCGCGTGGACAAAGGACGCTCGAGAAAATTGGGCGGCACCGGTCTCGGACTTGCCATCGTCAAGAATGCCGTTCTGCTGCATGGGGGCACGATAAATGTCCAGATTGCCCATACCGGCGGACTCGACTTCCACTTTTCATTGAACAAGTAAGTCCGCCGATTCACAGATTATTCCTTGGCGAAATGCTTGGAGGCACGCAGAAGATGCTGCAGCGAGCTTGCTATCTCGTGGGTTTCCTGAAGCAGATTCAGATAGACATAGGAGACAGTGATATTTTCCTTGGATGTCTGCATCCGCTCTATCTGGCCCTGCCTGGTAGATGACAGACAGCTTTTGAACTCCTCACATTGCTCGCGGAGCTTGTCAGAGTCAGTATAATTCTCTGTGGAGATTACCACGACCGCCCTCTTGAGCAGGTAGAGCAATGTATCCCGGAGCGGAAGGAATTCCTTGATACGGTCCTTTTCCAGCGGCACGAAACTGTTGTCGATATGTTCTTCGCACGGGTCACAGATACGCCTCAAACTGTAAAGCATATCCTCGCAGCTGTTCACGCCCAGGTGGAACCAGGTGCTCTTCTCAATCGCCACACCAGGATCTATCCGGCGCAGGCCCAGCATTTCCTTACGCCTGCGTTGTTTCAGTTCCTGTCTTTCCTTCCGCATGGCGGACTCGGCTTTCTGGAGTCGGCTCAGGTCCTCGGAGATGAAGCCCTCTGTAACATTGAGATAATTAACATTGACAAAATCGAGGAACCGGCTCTGGCCCTGACGTATATGCTGGGTAAGAAGACGAAGAGTCTCGGCATTGTCCTCTGAGGTAATCATCTGATTGAAAACGACATCACCTTTCTCCTCTGCCTGCTTTTTCTTGTATTTGATGTTGCTGCGTACAAGGAGGACAATCGACAGGGCAATGAGGATGGACGCCATGGTCAGACCGCCGAGCGACATGGCCAATGCCACTAAGAAGCAGAGGATAAATGCTGCTCCGGCTGTGATGAACCACCCGCCGATGACTGAAATCACACCTGTAATACGGAACACGGCGCTCTCCCGGCCCCAGGCCTTGTCTGCAAGTGAAGAACCCATCGCCACCATGAAGGTCACATAAGTCGTGGAAAGCGGAAGTGTCAATGATGTTCCTAGAGCGATGAGCAGACTGGATACCACAAGGTTCACCGTCGCCCTGATTTCGTCAAAGGCCGCACCCTGAGGAAGGACGGCATTTTCATTGTCAAACCTCTTGGCAAACCATCTTTTCACGCCGTTCGAGACCAGTTCTGACAATGCAGAGGCCGTATTGGTACTAAAGCGCACCAGGACTCTGGCCATCTTCGAAGAGCCGAACATCTCGTCTCCGGCATCCTGACGGGCAAGGTCCACGGAGGTCTTCACCACATTGAAAGCCTTCTTGGAAGTGGCGAGGGAAATCACCATGATCAATCCCGCAGCAATCAGGAAGAGAACAGGCGTATGGGCAGGACCGTTCAGGGAATCCATCATGTAGCCTGCCGCGTCACCACCTGCATTGGCCGAATAATCCTGGAAAGAGGAGTAGCCGGCCAGCGGAACGCCTATGAAGTTCACAAGGTCATTGCCCGCGAAAGCCATCGCCAATGCGAATGTTCCGGTGAGGACAAGTATCTTGAAGACATTGACTTTCAATGCAAAGAGGACCTGGGAAAGGACGGCTGTGACGACGAAGCAGATTCCGCAGATGGTCCACGAATGGGTGTTTATCCACTCGTGTGCGGCATCGCTTATGAACGATACGTTTCCAAGTCCTTTGATCAGCATGAAATAGATGATGGCGGTGAATGCCAGGCCACCGAAGATGCCGATTTTCCATTTCAGGGAGTTGTTCTTGTAAACAAAGGTGAACAGTGTCCGCGAAATGTACTGGACGAAGGCTCCGACCACGAACGCGATGGCCACGGAGACGAAAATCGCCATGATCATCGTAAGGGCCTTGCTGGTATTCATCAGGTCAGCCACGTGAAGCGAAGGATCACCCGCCACTTTCATCAATGCCAGCGCAAATGTTCCTCCGAGGAGTTCAAATACCATCGAGACAGTCGTGGAAGTCGGCATGCCCAATGTATTGAAAATGTCCAACAGGACAATGTCCGAGGCCATCACTGCCAGAAAAATGAACATCACGTCCTGGAAGGAGAAAAATGAAGGATGGAAGACACCGTTTCGGGCGACTTCCATCATACCGTTGCTCATGGCCGCACCTGCAAAAATGCCTATTGCGGCGATTGTAAGAATTGTCTTGAACTTGACCACCTTGGCGCCGATGGCAGACTGGAGGAAATTGACAGCGTCGTTGCTCACGCCGACCATGAGGTCGAAAACCGCGAGCACGAACAAAAACACCACAAACCCGAAATAAATTGTTTCCATACTTTACCTTTTTATACGTTGCAAAGATGGATTTATAGTGTTATACAGCAGTTTCGCAAATGTCAAGAAATTGTTTAATTTCCCTTTGCGGCCTACATCGGCGAGAGTATCTTCTTGTATTCCACGGGAGTCACCTTGAGGAACTGACGTGCATACAAGTCCCAGTCATCCAATATCATAGAGGCAAGTGTGCTTCCGGTGTACTTCAGATGTGCGGCAATCAGCGAACGGAGTTCCTCACGATCTGCGTCATCTTCCAGAAGCGTAAGCTCTATCATATCCATATTGCAGTAATAGTCGAAGGAGCCGTCCGGATCCCAGACGTATGCGATGCCGCCGCTCATTCCTGCCGCGAAATTCCTTCCCGTCTTGCCGAGCACAACCACCCGTCCGCCGGTCATATATTCGCACCCGTGGTCACCCACGCCTTCCACGACTGCCGTGATTCCGCTGTTCCTCACGCAGAAGCGCTCGCCTACCGCACCATTTATATAGAGTTCTCCAGATGTGGCACCATAGGCGATAGTATTGCCGGCAATGATATTGTCCTCGGCCTTGAAATCCGTTTCCGGTGATGGAGTGAGGATTATCCTGCCTCCGGAAAGGCCCTTGGCCACATAATCATTGGCATCACCTACAAGTTTGAAAGTCAAGCCCTTGCACAAGAACGCGCCGAAGCTTTGGCCTGCAGAACCCGTAAACTCCACATTGATGGTGCCGTCCGGCAATCCTTCCTGGCCGTAGAGTCTGGTGATTTCGCCGCTCAGCATTGCCCCGACACTTCTGTCGGTATTGCGGACAGGGACTCCTATGCTGAGTTTGTAGCCGGAAGTGACTGCCGGTTTGAGTACCTGCATCAGTTCCATATCCTTCACGCCTTCGAGCTTGTGCTCCTGAGGCGTGGTGAATACCCTGGCATTGTCCTTACAGCTTTCAGGGATGTAGAGGACACGGTCGAGAGAGATTTCATTGGCCTTGGACCCTTCAGGATACGAGCGTTTCTTGAGGAGGTCAGCCCGGCCGATCACCTCCTGCATTGACTTGTATCCCATATCCGCGAGTCTTTCACGGACGCTGCGGGCAAGGAAACGGAAATATGTCACGATCTGTTCCGGCTTGCCCTTGAAGCGCTTGCGCAGTTCAGGATTCTGCGTGGCGATTCCGACCGGGCAGGTGTTCTTGTTGCAGTTGCGGCATACCATACATCCTTCCGCCACCATCACGGCCGTACCGAATCCGTATTCTTCTGCGCCCAAAAGGGCCATGAACATCACGTCACGCGAGCATCTCAGGCCGCCATCCACCTGCAGGCGGACTTTGCCTCTGAGGTCGTTCATGACCAATGTCTGCTGTATCTGGGCAAGGCCGGTCTCCGCAGGGCTGCCGGCATGCTTGACGCTGCTTGCCGGACTTGCACCGGTTCCGCCGTCCGCTCCGCTTATCAGTATCACATCAGCTTTGGCCTTTGCGACGCCGGCGGCAATCGTGCCCACACCAGCCTCAGAGACAAGTTTCACACTGATCCGGGCATGGGAATTGACATTCTTGAGGTCAAAGATCAGCTGCGCGAGGTCCTCAATCGAGTAGATGTCATGATGAGGAGGAGGCGATATCAATGTTATTCCAGGTATGGAGTGGCGTGTCCGCGCTATGAGCTCATCCACCTTGAAGCCAGGCAACTGCCCGCCTTCTCCAGGTTTTGCGCCTTGGGCCACCTTGATCTGGATTTCATCTGCATTGACAAGATAATATGTATCCACTCCGAAACGTCCTGAAGCGACCTGTTTCACTGCACTTCTTGTGCTCGTGCCGTCCGGACGTATCCTGTTGCGCTGCGGGTCTTCCCCACCCTCGCCGGTATTGCTCATTGCCCCGAAACTGTTCATTGCCAATGCGATAGTCTCGTGGGCCTCCTTGCTGATGGCGCCGAACGAAATCGCTTCAGCCACGAACCTTTTCATTATGGACTCCTCCGGCTCGACTTCTTCTATCGGAATCGGCTGCCTGTCACTTTCGATTTCCATAAGGTCGCGCAGGTTCATCGGATGGTCATGGTTCTCTTCTGCCACACAGAACTGCCTGAACGACTCGTAATCATCATTTCTCACTGCGGTCTGCAGCAGTTTCACCCGTGAAGGTTCCCAGCAATGCCTTTCTCCGTCTTTCCTCCACGCATAGTTTCCGAAGTCCTCCAGATGGTCAGTGGCAGTCTCTACCAAAGTCTGTTCCTCCTTCATTGAGAACGCCTCGCTATGTGCCCTGGTCACATCCCGGGCAATGTCATCGATGGTAATGCCTTCTATCTGGGAGATGCCTCCGCCCATGTATTTCTCGAGCAATGATGAACTTACGCCGAGTGACTCGAAAAGTGCCGCTCCACGGTAACTTCTTATCGTGGAGATGCCCATCTTGGACAGGATTTTCAGCATTCCCTTGTTTATGGCCGTGATATAATGTTCCTCAGCTGACGGATAGTCGAGCTGTACCGCATTGTCAGACACGAGTTTGTCAAGGATGGAGAATGCCATATACGGGTTCACGCCGCTGGCTCCGTAGCCCACGAGCAGGGCGACATGCATCACTTCGCAAACCTCGCCGGACTCCACGATAATCGCGGTCTGCCCTCTCTTCCTGCAATGTATGAGGTGATGATGCACCGCTGACAATGCCAGGAGTGACGGTATAGGAGCGTGCTCCGCATCCACCGCCTTATCACTGATAATCAGATAATTATACCCGGCATCCACAGCTTTTGCAGCATCTTTGCAGAGTTTGGAGAGGGCTGACTCCAGTGCCTGCGTTCCGCCTGACACTTCGAAAAGCATCGGCAGAGTAATGGTCTTGAAGCCCTTGTATCTGAGGTTCCTGAGCGTTTCCATTTCCCCGTTGGTCAGAATCGGGGATGTAAGTTTCACCACTTTGCACAGTTCAGGAGACGGACTCAGGATATTGCCTTTCACGGCGCCTATATAACTCGAGAGCGACATCACTGCCGATTCTCTGATAGGGTCAATCGGAGGGTTGGTGACCTGAGCAAATTTCTGCCGGAAATAATTGAAGAAACGCTGCGGCTTGTCAGAAAGCACCGCCAGCGGGGTGTCGTCCCCCATCGCATAAATCGGCTCGGCGCTTTTCACCGCCATCGGCACCATGATTCTGTCAATGTCTTCTTTTCCGTAGCCGAAAGCGTGGAGTTTCTTGGAGTATTCCGTGACGCTCTGCTCGACTTTTCTTCCGCTCTTTATGTTCTTCAGGATTATACGGCCTGCATGAAGCCAGTCACCGTACGGATGCTCTGATGCCAATGCATCCTTGATGGTGTCATTGTCAATGATCTTTCCCTTCTTGGTATCCACCATCAGAATCTTTCCCGGGTAGAGTCTGCCCTTGGACGCAACAGCCGATGGAGTGATATCACAAACTCCTGTCTCAGAAGCCATTACAAGCAAACCGTTCTTGGTGATGAAATACCTGCAAGGTCTCAGTCCGTTGCGGTCCAGCATTCCTCCGGCATAACGTCCGTCCGAAAAAAGGATAGTGGCAGGACCATCCCACGGCTCCATGAATATGGAGTGATATTCGTAGAAGTTCTTCAGGTCCTGACGGAGCGGATTGCCTTCTCGGTAGCTTTCAGGTATCAGCATTGACAGTGCATGCGGGATTTCCATACCTGCGCGAGTAAAGAATTCGAGAACATTGTCAAATGAAGCGCTGTCGCTCATTCCCGGCTGGATTATCGGGCTGATATTTTCGCTGATGCTGCCCAGATTCGGCGCCTTGAGCACTGATTCGCGAGTCTTTATCCAGAGCCTGTTACCACGGATAGTATTTATCTCCCCGTTATGGGCAATGTACCGGAACGGCTGCGCCAGGCTCCACGTCGGAAATGTATTGGTCGAAAAACGGGAATGGACCATGGCGATGGCGCTTGTGAAATACGGGTTGGTCAGATCCGGGAAATAATGCCTCAGCTGCATTGTCGAGAGCATTCCCTTATAGACCAATGTCCTGGTGGACAGGCTGACCACGTAGCAGGCTGCCTTGTCTGTGATGGAAGATGAAAGGACTTTCCTCTCTATACCCTTCCTTACCAGATAGAGTTTGTCCTCCAATACTTTGGGGTCGTCGCAGCCGGTTATGAAGATCTGCCTGATTTCAGGCTCGGTGGCAAGCGCATCCTTTCCCAAGATGGAACTGTCCACCGGGACTTCCCTGCTGTGCATGACCTCCAGGTTGTTCGCCTCGACACATTCGTTGATGATTTCTGTGAAACGGGCATTGTCCCTCGGCTCTTTCGGCAGGAATATCATTCCCACGCCGTAACGTCCTTTTTCCGGTACAGGGATACCGTTGAGCAGAATGAACTCATGCGGTATCTGGACCATGATGCCTGCTCCGTCTCCCGTCTTGGAATCAGCTCCTTCCGCCCCTCTATGGGCCATATTTTCGAGTACGGCCAGGCCCTTCTCGATAATGTCGTGATACTTGCTGCCATTTATGTTCACAACAAGTCCGACGCCACAAGCATCTCTCTCATATTCAGGAGAATACAAGCCTTTTTCAAGTTCGTTTTTCATCTGTTTCCTATGTCTTTAGTTACCTCACTTGCCCGCCCCTCGAATTATTTCTGTCGTACCGCTGTTACTGCTGTTTCTTCTCGTCAGAATCGCCGGCAATCTTTTCTTTTACGGTATTGACACCGTTGGTCACTCCTGCCTTGATCTTCTTCTTGGACTGATAGAATTTGGTAGGGTTGATTTCGGCGATGGTGCGGTAATATGCGCGGGCCCAGTAGTTGCACAGGCCGATTCCGCCAGACTTGCCCTTGAACGGCCACACGTCGAGCACCTTCATCGTATCATTGTCGAAGAACACGTAATAGAATGTGCCATAGTCAGTTCCCTTGTTCAGTTCACCAGCGAGAATGACAAGTCCGAGACCTTCTGCCGGCTTGATGTCCAAGTCCTGAAGTTCGAATTCGGCATCCTGTTCTGTCAATGGCTTAGGCGTGTGGTTAACCTTGAGTTCGCTTTCGTCGATAGCACCGATCTGGCTGACGACATTGTCAATGTCCACATAGACGATCTGCTTTTTCAGCCTGTCCTCAAGTGTGATGATGTACTTGTCCGGCTCGGTAAGGAACAGATTGTTGATTTTACCGAAAGCATCGATAAACTCGCTCACCGTTTCATTGGCTCCAACCACTTTCACCGGCGCGAAATCGATTCCGTAGAACCTGACTTCACTATAATCGTCCAAAGTCTTGACTTCCTGCGCCATAGACATAAAACTGCCTGCAAACAAAGCAACTGCTGCAAATAGAATCTTTCTCATAAACTTTTATTTGTTTTCTCTTTTGTCAATGAATTTTACGGGCTTGCGGCTCATCGGCGGGAAAATGATTTTCGCCACGTTTTCCGGAGTATCGAAAACCACACCCGGGGCCACACGTACCTTCGCCCTGAATATATCCTTGATTTCTTTTTCAAATCTGTCGGACGGGGCCAATGTCCCGACTCTGACCACCACGTCATCAGTACCGAGTTCGCTTGTGTCCACTTCCACGACATAGTTCTTCACCTCCGGGATATTGTCGAGGATGTCGAACAATGCCGGCGGATAGAGCGTCGTGCCCTTGAATTTTATCATCTGCTTCTTGCGGCCGACCACAGAACTTACCCGCACGGTGTTCCTTCCGCAGCGGCAAGGCTCGTCGTAATGATATACCATATCGCCGGTCTTGAATCTGAGCAGCGGCATTCCGGTCACGCCAAGTGTAGTGATGGTCACTTCGCCCGCCTCACCAGGTCCTACCGGCATGTCATTGTCATCCAGGAATTCGACAATCAGCAGTTCAGGCTGGAGATGCCCGCCATTGAAATACTGGCAGTCCGTGAACGAGTGCTGCATCTCGGTGGATGCATAAGTAGTATATAACTGAAGTTCAGGCCATTTCGAATGAATGACCTGTCCCAATGTATTCAGTTCAAATGTCTTCGGATCGCGCAGCGCCTCGCCGATGCAGACGCATTTTTTCATTGAGCAATTACGGTAGTCGATGCCGTGTTCCTCCGCGAATGCAATAAGTTTCACGAGGAATGACGGCACGGCCATGCCCACTGTCGGATGTATTCTGGAGATGGTGTCCCACTGAAGTTCCGGAATGCCGTTACCTACCCTGACTACGCCCATGCCCAAGTCCCTGGCCCCTAAGAAATATGCCAACCCGGCCATGAAACGCCTGTCGATAGTCACCATCTCCTGCATTATGTCATTTGCCGTACAGCCCGCCGTCTGAAATGAAAGCTGTTCATTATAAGCAAGATGCTGAAGGTCGGCTTCAGTTTCCGTAAAGGTCACCGGGTCACCCAATGTGCCGGACGTGGTGGCATAGTCGATGACTTTGTCCGGCGTGACGCACATGAAATCCGGACCGTAAAGCTGGAGGTCCTTCTTCGTTGTTACCGGAACATTGCGCAGATCCTCCAATGTCTGTATCGTGAACGGATTGATCTCGTGCGCAGCAAACATTTTTTTATAGAATGGAGAATGGCTCGACAGATACTCGAGCGCCTCACGAAGTCTCCGTTCCTGATACTTCTTGATCTCCGCCTTGGGCAGGAACTGTATTTCCGGATGCTTTTCCAATGTTCAGTTGTTTTTCCCTCAATATCTTTTACCATCTCCAATCCCCTCATCTCTTCCGACACAAACTCCAAAATTAGAAAAATTTCCGGCGAAATCAAACAGTACGAAGAAAGATTGCTACAATGTGATTACTTTATATTTAGGAACGAGTGCCTTCATTATCACCCAACCGATGAGGTATGAGGTTGCACAGACACAAAAGATGATGAAATAGCCGGCCGGCATTCCGCGGAAACCGAGGAAAGTCATATCGGTGACCTATTGCGAGTTTGCCTAAATTGCGTTTCAAAAACGGATATTCAATAAAAACGTTGGCGTTTAGAAGAAAACACTATACCTTTGCAGACGAACAAGAACCAAAAATATAATAAAAAGGTTTCAAAAATATGGTACAGACATCAAACCAAAGCACTGTAAATAAGATAGAAATGAGGCTTAGAGGGAAAGGACGTGGTTCTATAGTCTTCCAACAAGACTATGCAGACTGCGGAACACCATCAGCCGTGAAGTCAACATTCCATCGAATGTACACCGACGGAATGTTGGTGCGGTTGGCTCATGGCATTTATTATTACCCCAAAGAGGACAAGGAATATGGACTTGGTATCATATACCCATCTGTTGAAGACATCGCCCAAGCTATAGCCAAACGAGACAAAGCTAATATCGTACCTATGGGAGCATATGCCTTGAACCGTCTTGGATTGTCCACGCAGATGCCTATGAATGTTGTGTTCCTGACCAACGGCGCACCACGTAGGATAAAGATCGGAAACGGACGCGGCATCCTGTTTAAGCATTCTTCTTCGGGCAAGAACTTTGCTTATAAATCAGAGCTGATGATGCTTATTGTAACAGCCATGCGCACCATAGGCGAAGAAAAAATGACCGATGAGGAACGCAACTTGCTTGTTGAACACACACGGAATGTAAGCGACAATGATTTCAATCATGATATTAAACTTGCCCCTGCATGGGTGCGCAAAATACTAATTGCACGATGAAATTCATAGACATACCAGAAGATAGACAACGTGAAGCTATCAATACCATAGCATTGCAGACCGGATTGCCGCCGTCAAGCATCGAAAAGGACTGGTGGATAACGCAGGTATTGAAAGCCCTTCATACTTTGCCATATGCAGAACATATTGCTTTCAAAGGAGGTACAAGTCTTAGCAAATGCTGGAACTTGATAGCCAGATTCTCCGAAGACGTGGATATTGCACTCAGCAGGGAATTTCTTGGCTTTAGCGGTGAATTGTCGAAGACTCAAATCAGCGACAGACTACGTCGCGCCGCCTGTTCTTTCGTAAGAGAGAAGATGCAGCAAGATGTAAGGAAGGCTTTAGTGGATTTGGGTTTACGGGCAGATACCTTTTCTGTGAATGTTGCAATCACACCAGTTACAACAACTGACCCAGAGATGATAACTATAACTTATCATAGTTTGTATGAAGTATCACCTTATATAAAGAATACGGTAAAGATAGAAATCAGCGGTAGGTCAATGATGGAGCCGATTGAGAAAAAAGCTATAAATGCCGTTATTGACGCCCATTTCAGCAAAGCACCATTTGCAGAAAAGCCATTCGAGGTAAACGCTGTCATCCCCGAGCGTACTTTCCTTGAAAAGGTTTTCCTGCTGCATGAAGAGTTCAAGAAGAACGAGGTCAGAGTGGAGCGTATGTCTCGCCATATATACGATTTGGCAATGATGATGGATTCTGAAAACAAAATTGCTGACCGTGCAATTCACAACGAAGCCCTGTATAAGGCGGTACTTGAACATCGCAGAAAGTTCATCGGACTTAAGGAATTCAACTATGATGAGCTATATCCTGCCACATTATGTATCGTGCCCAACGAGGATATTGCAAGACTATGGCAAGATGACTATAAGTTCATGTGTGAGCACATGATTTTCGGACTGGTGCCTTCTTTTGATGAACTGATAAGCAAGTTGTCAATGCTCAACGACAGAATTAGACAGTTAAATTACCGAAAGGCATGAACATAAACTAACTCGGCGAGGATCGTACTTTTGCGCCAAATCGAAAAACATCAGAATGAAAGGCGTATTGAAAGTATCGAAAGAGCAGGTAATCGAGATAGAGCGTTACTGTGACGAGCACGGGATTACCAGGAAACAAAGAATCGACGAATTGGGTTTGAGCCATACGGCATATTACTGCACGCGAGGTCTGCTGTCTGAAGTGGAACTTCACGGTGGTCAGTTCATTCCGATAATGTCAGGCTCAGGTCTGATGCAGACAGCCTCAATGCCTGTTGGGAGGTCAAGGCGTAAGCAAGCATCCGTACAGACGGAATTTATGACGATTGAAGTCGTGACATCGTCCGGGACGGAAATGCGTTTGACGGGGAATTTCAGCGCGGTGAACCGCACGCTCCCCAGAGACTTTCCGGTCTGGGGACAAAGGCCATCGAATTGCGTGAACTTGGAACTCAGGTCTATTCTTCTACCGACGGTCTTGAATGCGTATATGTCACGGCAGCGAACCTCCAGAGGCTCTACATCGCCGGGGCGCGTCAAACGACCAAGTCTGGACGGACTTGCATCTAGAACTCCAGATTAGCTATCTTTTCGTGAATCTGTTCGCCAGGCGATTCGTCAAGGCAGTTCCTGAACTCCATCGTTCCGAGTCCGGGAACATCGGTGACGGTGCATACGGTTATGCCGGACGTGCTGATATATGACAAGACTTCATCTTTGTTGTCATTGTCCCGGTACAGGACGAATCCCTTGGTGTCACCGGTGGAGCCAGCGAGCATCATGAAAAACATGGAGCCGACATCTCCGTACGAGGCTTCATACAGGCTCTCTGATGAATATTTGAACGGAAACGTCTTGTCCGAATACCGCACTTGGCACGTTCCGTTGTTGTCAATGTTGATGCGGGTATATATTGACAGACTGTCAGTTGAATCCCCGGTATGCTGCATCCCGAAAGGAATGGAATACCCATACCCCTTTCCGCAATCATAAATCCCTGTCAATGTGTAAATTGCCGTCCATTCGCCATCTCCCTTCTTCATGTATATGCTACCAGCTGATTCCGACTTTGGAATTCCGATATGGAAATCGCCGTTCTCGCTGGTCAGGTATATGAAATTGGAATCACTATTTACCTGCTCGTAAGAATTCCACACATCATGTTTGTTGCCCGGACGATATTCATACCAATCCAAGCCGTCCCTGACAAAATATCCGCCCTTGTAGCAATATATATCCCGCGCGTCGCTCGGCATGTAATCGTAGATTTCACTTGTAGTGTAAACCTCACTCCATTCACCGCCGGGCAGAGCATAGAAAAAGTTGCATGAAGTGTTTTTCGGCACACTCACGCTGCAGCTGGAATTCTTGATATTGAAGAAGTTGCTCTCTTCGTTATACTGCTCGTATGTCGCCCAGACGCCGATCTTGCTGTCAGGACGGTATTCTTCCCAATGCGAGCCGTTCCGGAGAAAATAACCTCCCTTATACGAATAAAGCCCCGTCTGTCCGGCAGCCGGGGTTAACATGAAGAGCAATGTGACAATGCTCACCAGAAAGTTTCGACAACTCATAAATACAAGTCAATGTCTATCTTTTTGCAAGCTCAGAATCCAAGAAAATCAATCCGCTGTCACCGCATCTTTCAATCTTGTTCACGATAGCGTCAACAGAAGCTTCCTCCTCGACTTGCTCACGGACAAATCCCCAAAGGAAATCCTGGGTAGCCTTGTCCTTCTCTGCAGAAGCTACGTCCACAAGGTCATCTATAAGCCTTGACACGTGGCGCTCATGCTCAGCGACATTGGCGAAAACCTCTTTGACGCTGCCCCAACCACTCGGAACGACATCGATCATGTTTACTTTAGCCTCGCCGCCACGTTTTGCAAGATAGTTGGCGAGCATTATTGCATGATTCCTTTCTTCATCAGACTGCTTGTGCATCCAATGTGCAAAACCATCCCAACCTTCTTTCTCGAAGTAGAAAGCCATCTGGAGATACAGATTTGAAGACCACAACTCAGCGGTAATCTGATCATTTACCGCATTCTGCAATTTCTCGGTAATCATAATCATTATAAATTAAAATCCTTCTTTTCATAGCGGCCTCATTAAGCCGTTGTTACTTGAGAGCGTGCAACTTATGTGCCAATTTCCCTACCGACTCCCCAAATATTCATCTCTGCCAATTTGTCAATAAAATGACAAAACCCTATATCCCCTTCACGTCGAAATACTTGAAACGGCGGATTTTGCGGGTGGCGGTCTTTTCGAACGGCTCACGCAGAATCTGGACGGCGCTCACCTTCGAAGTGCGGTTGACATTCTTGTTTACGATGTTCAGAATCATTGACTTGTACTCTTCGATCTTGCGGAAGAACTCATCCTCGCCCTCCTGGTTCCAGTCGATGGCATTCTCATTGAACGTCACCAGCGCCACCAGTTTGCCGTCACGCGGAATGATGATGGACTCGTTCACGTCATCGATGTTGTTGATGACCTGCTCGATCTCCTCCGGATAGATGTTTTCACCGGAAGCCCCGAGAATCATGTTGCTCAGACGCCCTTTGATGAAATAACGACCCTTCTCATCCAGACACGCCAGGTCATTGGTCCTGAACCAGCCATCCTTCGTGAACGCCTTGCGGGTGCGCTCCGGATCCTTGTAATAACCGAGCATGACATTCGGTCCCTTCGCAACTATCTCACCCTCACCGGTTTCCGGATTGACATTGTCAAGCCGCAGCTCCACATTGCGGACCGGAACACCGATAGAACCCTGGAACCTGCTTCGCCCGACCGTGAAACTCAGCAACGGAGAAGTCTCCGTCAATCCATACCCGACGGCGTACGGGAAACCAGCCTTCAGGAGGAAACGCTCCACCTCAATGTCCAGCTTCGCGCCGCCGATGCCGAAGAACGACAAATGGCCGCCGAAAGTCTTCTTCAGTTTCAGGCCAATGACTTTGCACATCAGCCAGTTCATATTCTTGTCCATCCAGCTCAGCATCCGGCTTTTCCGTATGGTCGGCACGATACTGTTCCTGTAAATTTTCTCTATGATAAGCGGCACGGAAAGAATTGTCGTCGGTTTGACCACCTGCATTGCCTTCAGCAGCAGTGCCGGCACTGGCGGCTTCGACATATAATACACGCTCGCGCCCACGAACATCGGATACAGCACTCCTAAAGTCAGTTCCAATGTATGTGACATCGGGAGAATCGACAGCCAGCGGTCCTTCTCCGTCCTGCGCTGAGAATACCAGCAGGAAATTACGCAGGAAGCGAGATTCCTGTGGCTCAGAACCACGCCTTTGGCATTGCCCGTAGTGCCTGATGTATAAATGATTGTGGCGATATCATCCGGCATCGGCATTGCCACCTTGCCGTCGCAGCGGAACTTGCTGTCATCCTTCTTGATTTCCTCGAAAGTCTCGATATCTATGACCAGCGTAAGCTTGTCAATGCACTCCCGTGTGACGTTCGGCAGAAGCTTCTTCGAGACGAAAAGCACCTTGGACTCCGAATGGTTCAGGATATTGGTCACCTCATTGGCAGACGATTCCGGAAGAATTGGAATGGCAATGCGCCCGAACGGTACGGTCGAGAACAATGCGACAGTCCACTCCGGCATGTTCTGCGCCAGGATCGCCACCTTGTCAGATGCCCCGATTCCGAATTGTGTCAGCCTCTTCGACAGCATCTCACATGTCCGCCTGAACTGCTCGTATGTATATTCGTGCTCAGTATCAATGACTTTCGACATCCGATTCTTCGCATACCTGCGCGTTGAATATTCATATAGTTTACCGAGAGTGTCGATGTAAGATTCCCTGAATGAATTGCTGTGCTTTCTAAAATTCATGATTTTTCCAAATTTGGCTGCAAATGTAGGAACAATGCATGAGACTTTTGTGACAAAAAAAGGAGGATAGATGTTCTAAAACCGACGCGCGAATGCTGGAAATAATGTATTTTTGCATTGATAAAAAAAATGACAATATGAGGACTCTCGGGATTATTCTTACGGCAATGATGGCTGCGACCGCCATCTCGTGCGGCAATCGTAGAGGCTGGAGCTCTGCTGAAATGGAGCTTATCAGAGATGAAAGAGCCACTATGCGCGTGCTTACTGTCAATGACGCAGCAGATTCATTGACTCTGAGGAAAGAGTGTCGTCGAATCGGCGAAAAAGGGCTGAAAAGCAATGAGTATCAACGCCTTGCCGAAAAGATGGTAGCTACGGTAACCTCACCTGAGGAGGACGGAGTCGGTATCGCCGGCCCTCAAGTGGGGATATCCAGACGCATAGTAGCGGTACAGCGTTTCGACAAGGAAGGAGAGCCGTTTGAGGTCTATCCCAACATAAGCATTTCCGCATGCCGTGGTGAAAAGGAACTTGGTTTCGAAGGATGCCTCAGCATTCCCGGAAAACGAGGTGAAGTAGCCCGCTACCGCGACATTGACATCACATACACCTCTGTCAGGACCTTACGCGACACCACCGAAAGCATACAGGGGTTCACCGCAGTCATCTTCCAGCACGAGTGCGACCACCTTGACGGCATCCTCTACACCGAGCATCTGTAAAGCGGCCAGAAATCATATCATCAGCATGATGCGCCCTTCTGCCTTGACGAAAGTGTCAGGATAGCGCATCACGACCGCATAGACCTGGGCTGAGGTCACAGGCTTACCGTCTTTCCGGACATGAAGCCGTCTCCGGTTTATGATCTCCGCAATCTGTTCCGTGCGCAGACCTCCGTTCCGCTCTGCAAGCACATATAATATGGCTTCTTCAATCTTCATTGACCATCATTTACGGGACTAGGGACGGCTATTCTGAATGGCGGTAGCCCTGGATCTTATTCCATTTGCCACGTGTAAAATCAGGCACGAGGACCGGTTTGCTGCCATTTTCGATGGAAGCTGCAGACAGGTCACCGATGCAGGACCACTCGGCCGCATCATAAACATCCATGTCAAGCGGCTTGCCGTTCCTGAGGCACCATACCAGACGGTAATCCATGATGAAATCCATGCCGCCATGTCCGCCGACCGATTTCGCCTTCTCCTCAATATCTTTGACAATAGGGCTCTGATATTTCTTCAGAAGTTCCTTATAGACATCGCCGGGAACGAACTTATGCGCCGAAAGATTCTCGTAATCCGCATCGCCATTGATCTGGTCAGGTTCGAAAGCGAATCCCGGGGAAGGATACTTTTCCGCATATCCCTTCGTGCCGACCACCTGATACATCCTGTCATAAGGACGAGGTGTATAGACATTGTGCTGAAGAAGGATGGTCTTGCCATTGACAGTATGAATCAGCGTGGAAGTCTGGTCCCCGTTCGCGAATGTCTCGGCTCCCATGCTCTTCTTGGCCAGTTCCAGACCTGCAACCGAAACGGTCGCCATTGAAACCAGATAGTCCATCCTGTCGCCGCGGTGAATGTCCAGCACCTGACAGTCAGGCCCCAAGCCATGTGTAGCATAAACGTCACCGGCATGTGCCTGGTCAAATGCCAGACGCCAATTGTCATGATATCGGTCCCAAAAATCCGCAAGATTATGGATATAAGAGCCTTCCGCATGGAGCACTTCGCCGAACAATCCCTGCTGGACCATATTGAGCGTGGTCAGTTCATAGAAATCATACACGCAGTTTTCCAGCATCATGCAATGCTTGCGTGTCTGTTCCGCAACATCTACCAGTTGCCAGCATTCTGCCACAGAAGTAGCCGCAGGAACCTCCACGGCAACATGTTTTCCATGCTGCATCGCATACACTGCCATCTCCACATGTTTGTCCCAAGGAGTACAGATATACACGAGATTTACGTCATCCTGCTCGCAGAGCCGTTTCCAGCTGTCTTCCCCGAAATACTCCGCAGCCTCAGGCTTCCCGGCATTCGCCAGTCTCTTCTGTGACTTCTTCACGCGGTCTTCCTCCAGGTCGCAAAGCGCCACTGTACGTGTTCCGTCAATGTTGGTAAAACGCGACACCGCACTTGATCCCCTCATACCCAGCCCGATAAAACCGACTCTGACCGTATCGATCGGATCCGCCGCGAACCGCAACATATCCTGCTGACCAGCAGCCGGTTTCGGTTCATTGAACACAATGACGCCATCCCTGATCTTGTAATTCTTCCCATCCTTACAGCCGCCTCCGCAGCACCCGGACAATATCACTGCAGTCATAGCTGCTGCCAATGTCAATAATTTGTGTTTCATCGCTTATGTGAGTGATTAGTAATCCTTTAAAAATAACTTGTTAATCTTTGCGGCTCTTTCCGGTCTATATTCCTTTTCTCATCAGTCGTGTGCGTCCAGCACACTCCTTCTTCTAAAAGAAATCTATCCTCGAAAATCCTCCACAAATCTTTACCAACTTATTTTTTAACGCTTACTTAAATAATCCTCTAAATTAGAAAAAATCACCGAAACTTTGCAACTTAATCCCGGATTCACGACTAAAAAGTGCCAATTTGGCAAGTTCCAGTCGTAAATCCGGGAAGACAGTTTGGACCTATAAGTCTTATTTCACCGAATTTGGTTTCCGTGTAATAATCTCGATAAAATACTGTTTAACTCGCTGGGCCTGAGCCTTATCCACAGACAAGATGATGTGCTTGCCTGATTCTGACGGAGTGAAAACGGTATGTCCGTCATCTGTAACCGTGATGGTTCCCGGCTCTGAAACTCCGAAGAAATCAGCGGCTCCTTTAACTGCATAAAGCACAGAAGTCAAATCCCAAGTCGGCCTGTCGTAAGGCATCGGGCGATAGTGCAGATACGCCTGAACCATCGGATGCTGAACTCCCCAGTTGAAATCATTCTGAATCACTGAAGCAGGGAACTTTATCACCTTGCCCACAGCGAACGGAGAAACGGCTACGTCACTCGGCCACTCGAAGAAAAGCTTCTTTGCCGAAGGTATGTCATTGACAATGTTGAACTCTGCACGAGGATTCTCGATAAAGTCGCCTCCCATAACTGAAAGCAGACGTACCTTCTTGGCCACCAATTCTTTACCTGTCAACGGAGAATATTTGTCACCAGGCGTGTCCAGAAGTCTGGCAAGATTAGTGGAGAAGCCGACAGTAATGACTGTCACGGAATTGTCCGGCTGGGCCGCAAGCAATTTGCGGCACAGGATATGCGACGGCAACAGTTTGTCATAACTCTTGAGGCTGCGCTTGAACATAGGGGTACCGTCCTCATTGTTCAGTTTGCAGACATTCTCCGCATAGTTCACATAATCGTCAAGACGTACACCGCCGGTAATTTTTCCGATAGGAATTCTCGGATAGCCGTACCAGGTATTCATGATGTCCACGAACTCTGGAGCATACTCGGTATCCTTGTTGGTAAGAATGCCCAATATCTTCACAACTCCCTGGTCCTGATATTTATAGAGCATATCCAGAGCCAACGCATCGTCCACGTCGTTACCTATATCAGTGTCGAGAATAATCCTGATAGGTTGATTTTTTATCTCAGTTTGCCGTGAACGGGCAGAAATGGGCGTATTATAGCAGATGGCATAAACACACCACAGAAAGGCGATTATTATTTTCGTTGTACTCTTCATATTAAAATATTTTTTGAATCAATAGCCTAAAAACCCTCATAATCTTTTTTCAATGAAGTTACACTGTAAACATTTTTGAGTCCGCTTGATGGTATAGTTTGAGTCGCGCGAATTTCCCAATTCTGTTCAGCTGAAGGATATCCGCTTTCGGGCTTATAATACCAATAATGACAGTTCTCCGATATCGCATAGTCGCCCGCATTTTTATTTAATTCATTGAAGAAATACGATGACGAACAAGCATTGGAGCACTGCCCATTTGGGACACGCTTCAAATCAGCCACCTTACTTCCGTTTTGATAAAACTCAACCCTCCAGTTCACATCGTCATCATTCCAAAGTTCGGTAACAAAACATCCTTTTAAAGCAGAATATCCTTTGGCTTTTATGTTTGATGTTCCGCCTATTCCGCCATTATACCACGTGTATTCATAGCCTTTAGTCCCAGCATATACCTGATTCCCATCATATACCCGCATTTGAAAATCCATATCATGCCCGACAGCTTTTTCGACCCAGTTTACTATACTGTTCCCCTTTACTTCATAGATGCTGTATGCGTTGGGCGAGCCATCCAAATTTGAATGACAGTTCCAGAAGCAACCACAAGCAGCTGCATGAATATGCTCATATATCGGCATGCCGCCTCTGCATATATAATCGGAATGAACCCAGTTTTGAGGGAAATGCCTGTGCCCGGACATGATATGAGCCTCGTGAAATTCCGTCAATAATCTCAGCACATCATCATAATACTTGTCTTTATTGATGAGCCCTCCGCCGCTTACTTTTCCTTCCCTGAATGGAATGTGCAGGTTCAGAATAACCAACTTGCTTTCCTTGTTATCTACGTGAGACAAGTCTTCTTTTAACCATTTCAACTGCGTTGCCGTAAATCCACCATTGTAAGACCATGTCTTACCCGTTGTTGACTTGCAGATAACACTCTCAAGTGTAACGATGTGTACATTCCCTACATTTAACGAATAATCCGTGGGGCCAAAGTGAGATACATAATTAGCGACTGCAGCATACTGCGTGCGTTCCTTAGCATCGTGGTCATGATTGCCGATAGATTGGAAAATAGGAAAATACCCGTTATAATCCTCCAGACCAGACATAGCGGATTTCATGGCCGTCCACATATTCGGCGTATCATGGACTATGTCGCCCATTGTGCATGCAATAACATTTTTGTACTTGCCGGAAACTTGGCTGGCTTTCAGTGTACTCTTCAAGTCTGCCAATGTCTCATTTATATATCTGTTCACATGGCTGATGTTGGTAACTTGAGGATCGCCGATTGCAACATAAGTAAATTCATCTGACATCGAATCGTCCGGCGTAAGTTCAAAGTCATTCCTATTGAGTTTCTTATAATCAAATGTTTTTGTAGAATAGAATGCAGGCAAGTGGGTTTCGCTATCCAAAGCAACCTTGTAACCAACTGGCAACGAATAGTAAATGTTTCGACAATACCTATTGGCCACCATTTGATATACACCATTTTTATCAGTTATCGTATATGAATATCCATCCGTAACCGGCACGCCCGGTATGCCTTGACCTGTGGAAGAATCTTTTATCAAACCGCACGCATTGATGCCTTCTGCCAACGCTGTGCCGTTTATTGAATTATCATTTGAAGGAGTCCCCCCTGGGGAGGGCTCCTTACTACAACTCAAAAGTAATGCAATTATCAAAAAACTATTCAACCATCTACTCATACGAAATAAGTTCAATTTTAACATGATCAAGGTAGAAACGATTTTGACCGGAAGCGACAACGGAGCGAGTGCCCCCGATGGCAATTCTAGATGTCGGTTTCACGTGTTCCAATGTCACCTCATACGTGTGCCAGCCATAATCCTCCTCTGACATTTCCACCAATGTTTCCGTTTTGCTCACATTGCCATAATACTGTTTCAAATAATTATTGGCATCAATGGTCGTGCCGTCCAAGACATATACAGCTTTCGTTTTTGTATCATATTCTCCTGTCTTTTCCTCATTGTAATTGCATGCAATAAATGTCACCTTGACTTTTGCATCACCTTTCAAACTTGACAGTTCAGGAGTTGCCAAGATTCCTAATTTTTGTCCAGCTCCCATTTTCACCATTCCTGGACGCACACAAATTGTACCTTTGGTCGCTTTTGAATTTTCATTCAACTGGCCCCAACTCTTCAAACTTTCAATGTTTCTGACACATTTCCCCACGCTATTGAACAGGCCATATTCATTGTGATACTTACAATAGTTGAATTCATTTGCAACTTCTGTAAGACTGAACGCTTTATCTCCCGTTCTATCGCCTGTCGGGAACGAGAACGCGGTTACAGTGCCACGGTCTTTTCTGGATATTCCCGCACACAGATGAACCATGTCACCGCCCCAGCATATTCTGTCAAAATTCTCACACAACAAAATATCTCCAACTTCTGCAGACGCTGCAGCACCTATCATTACCGTATCATCAGCTAGTGTATGATATTTTACCACATCACTGCTCGGATTTCCTCTATCAGAATTATAGCATGTAACCCTACAGTAGTAGTCTGTGTCAGGTTCCAATTCGGAAAAAACAAATCCGGGAAAGAAGTCAGCCATCTTTGCAAAAGTCCTGTCATGAAGCGAGGACGGAAGGTCAAGCGCAACTTGAAGATCGGAACATGCCGCATCTTTATATAATTCAACCTTGAAGTTATATGTAATATCTACGCTTCGGTCAGCGAATGCTGTCGTTGAATAATTAACGGCCAATTGTCTGGAGGAAGCCCAATTAAGAGATGAAGAAGGCTTTTGAACGACATCTACGGTCTCATTGACGATTCCTGCTCCAAATCTGATCACTGCAAGTGAGTCACCGGTCATAATCCACGTCCAGTCAGAATACTTGGCATCGTGATAATTAGCACGAGCCCTGACATGATACTTCTGCCCTTTCTTGAATCCTGAAAATATCGCGGCATCATTTATAGCGTCGCTTTTGAGAACGATCTGACTAGGAGGATTAACGTCTAGTCCTATCTTGTCTTTTACCAGTTCAACAGTAAATGAAACAGCGCCGGAATTCAATGCTTTAGTAGCATCCCAATATACCGACAAATCAGTGTCTGTAGAGTTCACTTCATCGTATTCAAGATTCTCTGGACGGGCAAGTGATTTATCCAAACCATAGTCCACGTCTTTCGAACACGACATTGACAGTACACCTATGATAATCAATAATATATGTTTAGTGTTGTTCATATCGATCAAATTTATTTCCAAAGTTCATTCTGAGCCAAGTTCTGATTTACATCAATTGCCGACTGCGGTATAGGTTTTAGATACATCTTCTCTTTCCACACTCGAGGTGTTTGCTCAAACACCAAACAGCCATCGGAATCTACAGAAACATACTTGTTATCTGAAAGGACGATATATTGAGTGTTAGCTTGAGCCGCTACCGGATTCTTCACAATGCTGATAAACTTAGTAGAACTGCCGTTAAGAGGCTGAACTGTTCCGACCGGGCAGTAAATACCTCGCCAAGCTCTTTCTATGAGATGTCCCAAGTGCCATCTCATAAGGTCTTGGTACCTGAGATTTTCCATAAATAGTTCCGTTCCACGTTCGCGACGTATTTCAAGTAGCCATTTGTCTGTAACCGTATTGTCAAAATATGAAACAAGGTAAGGGTCCGCCTCCGCAGGTGCAATGTCGCTCACACCAGCTCTTGCACGCAACAACGCAATTGTAGCTTTCCAATCATCCTCAGTGAACAGCCCCAATTCGGCTTTTGCTTCAGCGTAGTTCAACAGGACTTCCGCATAACGCATTACAGGAATTGAGTTGTAACTCGTTGTGGTACTTTCCAATGAAGAGTCGTCAATATTGAACTTGATAATCTGATAACCGGTTCTGGTAACATTGAAATTAGGTACGGCTTCAGACATTTTGCCTCCTTGAAGTTTTGCATATGTCGGAGTGATGATAGTCTGGGCAATACGTGCATCCCTATTCGGGTTCAGTTCTTCGCAATAAGAGTTTGTCTTATACGATGCATCATCAGTATATCGACTGCCATCTCTATTGAGATACGTATTCAGAAAATCTTTAGTCATCGACCAGCATGAACCGGAAGTGGCCGAGTTGAAATACCATGTTGTAGGATGCATTACAACACCTTCGATATACTCTCTAGCCCATAGTATTTCATCATAGTTTACAGCCTCACTATTGAAGATTTTCCTATACTGAGTATTGACATTTGAAGCATTGCTTTTGATAGAATAGACCTTGCTGTCCATGATGAACTGGCAGGCAGCTACGCACTCATTAAGAAAGTCATCGGCAGATTCAAATTCGGTAGTCCACGCCTTTTGGCATGAAGGTTCTACACTATGATACTTTCGATATGTACCCTCATATAAACAGATCCTTGCCTTCAATGCATTTGCGATGTAACCGTTAATTACACCATGATTGACATATTTGTCAGTCACCAGGCAGTATTTTGAAGCATAGTTGAGATCTTCTAAAATCATATGCATCACATACTCTCTAGAGTCCCTGGTTTTGTAAAGCATTCCGTCATCTTCCGGATCAATTGGTTCTGAATACCAAGGTACTGCTCCGAAGTTCTTCACAAAAGAGAAATAGTGCCAAGCTCTCCAAAAACGCCCTACTCCCTCATAATGATTCAGAATTTCTTCGGAAACGCCAGGAGTTTCTCTCAAGTGTTTGAGGAAATAATTGACGTTGTAAATTGGTTTCCAATTTGAAATCGACCAGCCGGCCTGATCGTTTGGAGTCCAACTGCCTGTATAGAAACTGCTTTGGTTTATTCTTGCTACATAATCAGCATCGGCATCTCCATAAGTGAGAGATGCTACGGATGGCGTGTAACTGTCTATGAAACCGTTAGCGTAGATTTCCAATGAACTTTCATTATAGAACCACTCATCCGCTTGGATTTTTGACGGAGAGGTTTTATCCAGAAAGTCCTCGCACGAGGTCATTGCAACAGTACATATCGCAATGAGTATCAATATTTTATAAATATTATGGTTCATATGGATTTATTCTAAAATGTAAGATTGACGCCAAATGTAACAGATTTGAGCATAGGATAACTGTAGCCGTCTGCTTTTCCTTGTGAGTTATATATACCGTTGAAATCTGAATCTCCTGAAGATATGACCTCAGGGTCAAATGTCGTGGTCCATTTACGCATTGGAGTGAAGGTCAACAAATTGTCTCCCGAGACATAAACCCTTAGCCCATCAATTTTCATTTTTTCGACAATCTTCTTCGGGAAGGTATAGTCAAGAGTAATGTTCTTCAATCTGCAATAAGCAGCATTTACAAGGAATCTGTCATTTGGGACCTTTGTCAATGTCCCCTTTTTATCTGTTGCCATGTATGAAGAAATCTTAGGCCAGAAAGCATCGGGATCAGGATCCTCTTTTGTCCATTGATTTCCAATTTGCGATTTAGGCATCATTGAATATGGCCTGGCGTATTTTCCCCAGAACATACCGGAGTTTACACTTGGATACCAATCACGTTTTCCAACACCTTGGAAAAATACACTGAGACCAATACCGTTCCACGATGCATTGAGATTGATACCATAACAATATCTCGGGTTGGTATTACCGATAATCTTCATATCTCCCGGATCATCCTTTGTGTTTTTACCATAATTGATGAAATTATCTTCATTTGCATCCTCGAATTTCAAATCTCCAGGTTCGAATTTGTTGCCACGTCTGTTTTGCGTGAAAAAGGTACTTTGATCCGCCCATGAGGCAACCTCTGCATCGCTTTCAAACAAGCCGACTACATGCATACCCCAGATTTCACCCAGTTCCATCCCTTCGTAGTAGTCTGTCAATAACTTTGTCTCATTATTATACTTGTCTATAAAGGATCTGCTATCCCATAACATTGCTTTGATGCCATATGAGAAATTCTTCGAACCTGCCTTGAATGTATCTCTCCAGCCAAGACTGAGTTCCCAACCATTGGTTGTCATATCAGCATAATTGCCTTTTGGGGCGTTGTTGCCATATACCGCAGGGAGAGTCTTTCCTACCGTAAACATATCCACGGTTTTCTTTTTATACAAATCTCCGACAAAGGACAATCTTCCATCCAGAAAATCCATATCCAAGCCGACATCGTAGGTGGTAGCCTTTTCCCAAGTCAGTCCATCAGGAATTGGAGCTGGCGCGCTTGTAGTATTGACCTTCTTTCCGTCGATGTACACAGTTGACTGACTGATTGACATATTCTGGGTATATGCGTATGCTGCAACTGCCCCATTTCCAAGAGTACCTGCCGAAAGGCGAAACTTCATGTTCGTCAACCATGGTTTTGCCCAAGTCATGAATTTTTCCTCTGACAGTCTATAGCCAAATGACGCCGAAGGAAACACTCCCCATCTTGAGTTCGCAGGGAACTTGGAAGAGCCATCGTAACGGGCACTTGCTTCGAACAAGTATCTGTCTTTCAAATTATAATTGACTCTGCCAAAAAAACCTATAAATGACCAATCGAGACTGCCGTAATCATTCAGGTAATACACGTCGGCTTCCGTCAAATTGAAATTGGCTTTATCTTCGCGGATGAGATTTCTCTCCAACCCCACCGTTCCATGTTTCTTTAGGGACTCAATGTTATAGCCAGCGGTCAATTTGAAAGTATGCACAGGCTTAAGTCTTGGAGTAAAGGTAAAGAAACCTTCTTCCTTGATATATTCCTGACGCGTCCACAACTCCTCATATGAATCCCATGACGGACGCGAAGATTCTATATTCGGGCCATTCTTGAATGAGTAGATATTCGTTTTTCTATTTCTAGTTGACTGATTGAAAGCATATGACAATGATGTCTTGAAATCAAGAACATCCTTGACGATATGGAACGTATTGGTAAAAGTATCACCAAGTTTGAACGCTTCATCCAATTGGTAGCTTAATCCCGTCTTGAATGCGGAATAACCCACGCATACAGCGGCATCAGTAAAACTACCGTCAGGATTATATGGGACAGTCATCGGATAGGCCTGATGTTCAATCTGGCCTTTTACATTCTGTTCAATTTGGAATAAGACCGGCTGTTTGTAGTATGTCCTATAAAAATTGAGATCATTCTCCATTGTCCACCACTTCTTGACATTTGCGACAACCTTTGCATGAACATTTGCTTTCCAATAGTGGTCATAATCAGTATTGTATATTCCTTTCTGATCAAAAAATTTACCGGATACAGAATATCTGACCTTATCGGAGCCCCCACTTATGTTCAAATCATGCTGAGTATTGTAGGTGTGGTCCTTATACAGAAGCCTAAACCAGTCCGTATTTCCATAATACTGATATTTTCCATCACTCCCGACACCTACGGATTCGTGATAGTATTCATATGTAGGGTCAAGATATCTCTTCTTGAGTTCTCTAAACCATGAATCCGAATATGGGAACAAGTTGTTGAATCCGGTTGGAGTTGTGCCATAGCAACCTTCGTAGCTGGCCAGAGCCTGCTCTGTCCAATATACGGGATCCGTAACATAATCATACTTGACGGTATTGGACAAGATACTGACTGAACCGTTATATTTTACGACGGCTTTGCCAGCCGAAGGGCTCTTGGTCGTCACGAGTATGACTCCGAATGCTCCTCGTGCACCATATATTGCACATGAAGAGGCATCTTTAAGAACGGTAATGGTTTCGATGTCTTCAGGAATGACATTGTCAAGGCCGCTCTCGACACCATCGACAAGTACCAATGTAGAACCGCCTGAACCGATACTTTGGGTAGATCCACGAACATTCAATGATGCCGAATGATTAGGTTTTCCATCACGAAATTCCAATGTCAATCCTGGTATCTGACCTTGTAAAGCGCGTACGGCACCGGAATTGGCTCTAGTATTCAGGGTTTCGCCCTTGATTTGCTCAACAGCTCCGACGAGGTCTTTTCTTCTCTGTGTACCATAACCCACTACTACCACTTCATCCAGATAGTTGTCTTCGTCAAGTGCTATTTCAATGTTGTTTTGATTGCCGACAACTATGGTTTTGTTCTTGAAACCAATCATTGAGACAATAATTTTTTGAGAAGGCAGTACTTTTATTGAAAAGTGCCCCTCATTGTCTGTAGAAGTAGCATTCTTACTGCCTTCCACATATACGAAAGCGCCTACAACCGGATCGCCATCGCGGTTTGCAATTACCTTTCCTGATAAATCAAACGCTGTCCGCGATTGTCCTATAGCTATCAATGAAACCATTGTGAAGCTTAGTAACATGAGTAATAATTTCCTCATACAGTTCTTATTTTATTTGATGAATATATCTCTTAATTGTACCCGACATCAGTTTCCTCCTGAAACTATTATGCAGCCGAGGCCGGCTATGAAGAACAGGAACATAACGGAGAGCAGTCCGTAAACGCTCTTGGAGCCGCCTTTGAATTCTTTCCAGATGAACACACCCCAAATCGCTGCAATCATAGGAGCGCCCTGCCCCAATGCATAGGATACGGCTGCTCCGGCCTTGCCTGAAGCTATGTAGCTGAACGCTGTACCGAGACACCAGATAGCACCGCCGAGAACACCTACGAGATGAGTTTTAAGTGAGCCGCTGAAATATGCCTTGTAGGAAACAGGCTCGCCCACAAACGGGTGACGCATCACGAATGTGTTGAAAATGAAGTTGCTGAGGAACACGCCCACGCTGAAGATGAAGATAGCGCTATATGGGGTGAGCATTCCTTCTGCAGGATGCGCGAAATCATTGAGATCCATAGCCTTGGCCACAAATCTGTAGAACAGGGACATCAGCACGCCGGCTACGATTGCCAGCATGATGCCTTTACGGCTGGCTGCCTTGTCTTCGTCAGATGACTTCTGGACTTTTCCTGATGCTATACCGTTACAGATGATGGCTACCACGATGAGTGCGACACCGATGAACAGAACCACCGGATCTCCCTTAGGCGCACCTATATAATTTATTATAACTCCCAAGACTAGGGACAATCCGACTCCGAGCGGGAACGCCACAGACAAGCCGGCGATGGATGTCGATGCGGAAAGCAGGATATTCGAAGCATTGAAAATAACGCCTCCGATGATTACGCTCAAGACATTGGACATCTTGACCTGAGCGAGATCCTCGAGGAACGGGCGACCCTCCTGACCGAAACTTCCCATAGTAAACGATATGACAAGAGAGAAAAGCAACATACCGATTACGTAATCCCAGTAGAAGAGTTCATATCTCCAACTCTTGGATGCCAATTTCTGTGTATTTCCCCACGAGCCCCAGCACATCATGGTGATGAAGCAGAAAACCACAGCAAGGGAATAACTGTTGACGATAAACATAGCAGTAAATATTAATTGTTATTCATTATATAATCCACTTCCTGTCTTGACGGAACTGAATCCTGTGCCCCTGGACGCTGGACGGCGATAGAAGAAGCAACTGTCGCAAAACGGACCGCATCATAAATATCCTTCCCTTCGGACAATGCCACGCAGACGCCGCCGCAGAACGTATCCCCAGCCGCAGTCGTGTCCACGGCATTGACCTTCCTGGCCTGAATAAAGGTAGTCTCTCCGTCACAGACAACTGACCCTCGGGAGCCCATTGTGATAATAATCTCGCGGACACCTTTACTCTTCAACATATTAGCCGCCTTGCCGGCTGTCTTGAGATCAGTTATGTCAATGCCAGAGATTGCAGATGCCTCAGTTTCATTAGGTATCAATATCGAGACACACCGCAGAAGTTCCTCGGGGAGCTTCGTGGCGGGGGCCGGGTTGAGGACGACTTTCACGCCGGACTCATGGGCGATTTCGGCCGCACGCACGACGGCGGGCATTGGAATTTCCAATTGAAGGAGGAGCATCCCGGCGCTCCTTATGATATCTGCAGAAGCGTCGATGTCTTCTGGAGTGATGTCCGCATTGGCACCGGATGCTACGACTATCGAGTTCTCAGCCAGCGAATCGACTGTTATCAATGCTATTCCGGAGGGTTTGTCGGAGTAAAGAATGCGCGAGACATCCAGGCCGCATGAGCGGTAATGTTCCAATGCTTTTTCACCGAACATATCCTTGCCCAGCTTACATATGAAGGATACGTCTCCTCCTAATCTTCTGGCAGCAACCGCCTGATTGGCACCCTTTCCTCCGGGGCCCATGCGAAAATCATCTCCCAGTACCGTCTCTCCTGGCTTTGGAAGTTTGATTGATTTCACAGACATGTCGGTATTGCTGCTTCCGATTACCAGAATCTTTTTACTTGTCATCAGTTGTGTCATTAATAATGTGATACTTGAACGTAGTGCACCATTGTCATTATGCGCAATCGTTTTAGCAAATATACAGGCATTGCGCAAAGAAAATTCGCATTTTCGCTACTTTTTTGCTTTACTTTCGCAAATTTCCTGCGCAAAAACGATTCAATATTGCGCTATATTTTCATATATTTGCGCCAAGCACTAAAAAAGATTCCAATATGAAAGAGACACTTGCAGGCCTTGCGGCAAAGACCGGATTTTCAATAACGACCATATCCAGAGTTCTCAGCGGGAAGGCTGACCAGCATAGAATCAGTCCGGAGACCAGAGAAAAAATCTTGACAGCAGCCAGGGAGAACAATTATTTCCCGAATCTTGTTGCGCAAAATCTCAGGACAAACCGCACAAACACCATCGGCCTGATGCTGCCTTCCGTAGCGAACCCTTACTTTGCCGACATTGCAAGTTCAGTAATCGAGGAAGCCCGGCACAGGAACTACACCACTATCGTCCTGGACTCTGCAGAAAGCCCGGAACTGGAAAAAGACGGAATTTCCTCCCTGATGTCCAGACAAGTGGACGGCATCATTGCAGTTCCATGCGGCGACGACCCGTCACTTTTTGAGGAAATCAACCGGAAATTCATCCCGGTAATTCTCATTGACCGTTATTTCTCAAATTCAATGCTACCGTACATCACCACAAACAATTACCTGGGAGGTATCGATGCTGTCAACTTATTGATAATGAATGGGCATTCCAACATAGCGTGCATCCAAGGAGTGGTCAATTCCCTACCGAACAAGAAGCGCGTGGCAGGATACTTGGCAGCATTGGACAAGGCCGGCATCAAAGACAAGGCTCTGGTCGTGGGCAATGATTTTTCTATCCAAAACGGTTATCTGGAAACCAAGCTTCTTCTGAACAAGACAGACAGGCCGACAGCGATTTTTGCCCTGAGCAATACCATAATGCTCGGAGCATTCCGGGCAATCCGCGAGGCAGGATTGAAAATACCCGAAGATATTTCATTGGTAGCGTTCGACAATAATATCTATATGGACTACATGACCCCGGCGATTACACGCATTGGACAACCCACCGAAGAAATGGGTAAACTTGCCACAAAGCTCCTGTTCGAATGCATCTCATCCGGAGAACGCAGCACCACGCAGATAGAGCTGTCTCCAACCCTGATCACCGGAGCGTCAGTAGGTCTATTGTACATTTAAATTTCTTTCCTGATAGCGGCAATGGCCATCCGCAGGACATTGTAAGGAATCTTCGCGTCAAAATGCTCGAAGATTTGTTTCAATGCCTTCTCCTCAGGATGTTCCATGCAATATGCTTCGACCTTCTGCAATGTATCCGCATCTACAAACTCGTGGACATCAATGTCTCCGGAAGCCACGTAGCGTGCCAGATGACCTTCTATCGTACTCTGATTAAGTCCACGCTTTTCGGCTATTTGATTCACTGTATTTCCTTGGTTATAAAGCCAATACGAATATTCAAAAGTATTCAGTTTTTTGCCGGACTCGTCGCGGAGTTCCTCTTTTTTCTCCTTTTTATGCGCACGGGAATCATCTGCCGGACTACTTTCCTGACCGTCATAGCCATGCCCGAGGTCATCATCTTCCATATGACTCTGGACGATGCTGACAATCTCTTCTCCATAAGCATTGAGCTTGGACGGACCTATCCCCGGTACCTCCATAAGGTCGGTCAATGTCGTGGGGCGCAGATGCGAAATCCCGGCCAAGACGGCATTGGAAAGAACAAAAAATGCAGGTTTGCCGATTTCTTTCGCGCGCTCGAACCGCCACGTCTTCAGCTCCTGCGCGAGAGCCGTATCAGGGATTTCCACAGGCACTTCCCGTTTATCTGCATTGACCTTTTTCACCGGCGCAACACCTTCTGGCTCAGGCTTTTTCTCGTACTCGAAATACTCATAGCAAGAAGAGAAAGCGAGCTCTTCCACGGGTCTGGAGATGTAGTTCATATACGCATCCACGGCATTGTCCCTCATGAAAACGGATGCGGAAACCGGCGAACTCAGGACCAGCCCGTCCAATGTACGGCAACGGCTCAGCGCCACATAGGCCTGTCCCGGAGAAAATGCGGCGTGCACATCGATAATGGCCTTGTCGAACGTAAGTCCCTGGCTCTTGTGCACGGTTATCGCCCATGCAGCCTTCAGCGGATACTGCTTGAAACGGCCTATCTGCTTGGATGATATCTCTTTACTCTCCTCGTCGAACTGATAGCGGATATTCTGCCACTCCATCGGCTCGACATCGATTATCGTCCCTGATTCTGCCAGCCTTACGGCAATGCTGTTCTTGTCAATGCTCTTGACCTCCCCGAGCGTTCCGTTGATGAAACGCCGTTCCGGATCATTCTTGATGAACATCACCTGCGCGCCCTTCTTCAATGTCAGGCTGTCTGCCGTCGGATATGACTCCTCGGGAAACGTGCCTGTCACAGCGGCCTCAAACGTATATGGCTTACTGTCAAGCTTTTCCATTTCAGTTTCATTGACATAATCCACCTGCCGGTTATGCGTCATCAGCCTGATATAGCCGTCTTCCGGCTTAGGCGAAAAACCGGGAATATAACGGGCATTGAGGTCAGAAATGTCCAGACTGGTCAATGTGCAATTCCTGGCATGGTTCAGTATGTCTATGAAATGCCTGTCCGTCTGGCGATACACATTCTTCAACTCTATGCAGCTGTATTTCATGCTTTTGAGCGCCGCGCTGCTGAAGAAATACAATGTCTTGTAATATTGTCTCAGAAGTTCATCTTCTCCGCCGTGGGCAATAGGCGGGAGCTGCTGCAGGTCGCCGATCATTAGGAGCTGAACCCCGCCGAACGGCTTGCTGTTGCGTCGGATGCGCCTGAGTTCCACGTCAATGTGGTCCATCAGATCCGCCCGGACCATTGACACCTCATCGATTATCAGCAACTGGAGATGGCGTATCAGTTCCAATTTAGACTTGTTGATCCTAAAATCAGATTTCGGTTCCATGACACCCTGCACGAAGGGTCCGAGACCGAACTGAAAGAAGGAGTGAATGGTCATTGCCCCGGCATTGACAGCGGCTATTCCTGTGGGAGCCAGCACTATACATTTCTTTTTAGTATAGCGCACCACCTCCCGAAGGAACGTGGTCTTGCCTGTCCCCGCCTTGCCAGTGAGAAACAGACTCATATCCGTTTTCTCCACAATGAATCTGGCCACATCCAATTCAAAATTTCCTCTTTCCATCTTTCAATATCCGACAAGTTATCCGGACTCGAACAAAGTTAACTGATTTGCTCAAATTCGCAAAGGGATACACGACGGAGGTCTTGTCGTTTCATTTTTAATTACTAAATTCGAGACAGCTTGATACGTCATCTCAAATACAAGAGCGCATTGGCGCTTGTGTTGTTTGCATTCTTCTTTGCATCGACCAACCTGTTCCCCCATGTCCATGAGGGACCTGGCGGACGTATCGTGCATTCACATCCATGGAGCGGAAAAGCCCACAGCCACAGCGCCTCTGAGATCCAGTTCCTGCAGATTATCTCTGCCAACATCTATCTGGATAGCGGTCATGCAGAATTAATCACTGCGGAAAGTCCGAGTTTCTCGTTCATTCCTGTGCAGGCATTACCAAAAGTCGTCCAGACGGTTTTTCACCATGTCCTCGGACTGAGGGCACCTCCTGTGTCGTTATAACCACAACACATTCCAAACATTATTGAAAAATGAAACGCATAACCTTTTTTTTCAGGTTATGTGCAATGTCATTCATACATAAACGATACAGAATCCATGAAATCAATACATATTTTAACCACCCTCATAGTGGCCATGTTCGCTGTGTGCTTTAGCGTACAGACAAATGCACAGAACAAACAATCAGACGCGAGCATCTCAGGTCATGTCATTGACGCGAAGACAGGCGAACACCTCCCCTATGTCACAGTAATGGTCGGCGGTACACAGCTCGGGATACAGACCTCATCCTCAGGACATTATGCCATCAGGAACCTCCCTGTCGGAAAACACGACATCATAGCATCATTCGTGGGGTACAAAGACGCAAAAGTCTCACTCGACATCGAAGCTGGAAAGTCATACGAGGTGAATTTCAGCCTAGAAGAGGAACCTCTCTCCCTCGACGGAGTCGTAGTCAGCGCCACCCGAAACCGCACATCCAGAAAGATGGCACCTACTCTTGTCAATGTCATAGACAGCCGCATATTCGCTACAACATCCTCGCCTACCCTGGCGGAAGGACTCACGTTCCAGCCGGGAGTCCGGATCGAGAACGACTGCCAGAACTGCGGTTTCACGCAGGCAAGAATCAACGGACTCGACGGACACTATTCGCAGATTCTCATTGACTCCAGACCGATTTTCTCAGCGCTTGCGGGCGTTTATGGATTGGAGCAACTACCAGCATCAATGATTGACCGCGTTGAAGTGGTGCGTGGAGGCGGCTCAGCCCTGTTCGGAGCCTCAGCAATAGGAGGAACTATCAATATCATCACAAAAGAAGCCATGAGGTCCAGTGCCGGAATAAGCCACGAACTCACTTCCATAGGCATGAGCGGCGCATTGGACAACAATACCAGCATAAATGCTTCCATGGTCACAGACGACGGAAGAGGCGGCCTGTTCGTATTCGGGCAGAGACGCTCGAGAGACGGCTATGACGCTGACAAAGACGGATTTACAGAAATTCCCTGCCTCAACACCACCACTGTCGGCACAAGAGGACATCTACGGATCAATCCTTTCTCAAAACTTAAATTCGAATATCATGGTGTAAAGGAGTACAGACGCGGAGGTGACCGTCTGGACAGACCTGCACATGAGGCACTTATTGCTGAGCAGACCGAGCATATAAACAACAGCGGTTCCATCAGTTATGACGGACAGAGCCAGGATGGCAGGCATATCTGGAATATTTATGTTTCCGCGCAGCACATACACAGAAACAGCTACTACGGAACCGGAATGGACCCGAATGCGTATGGAAAGACGACTGATTTCACGGCAGTCGGCGGAGGACAGTATTCGTACAAGTTCGACCGCCTGTTTTTCATGCCGGCGCAACTCACGGCAGGCCTGGAGTACAGTTTCGACAATCTGAATGACATCTCACTCGGATATGACTATAAAACGGCCCAGAAGATAAATATCCTCGGCGCTTATCTCCAGAACGAATGGAAGAACGAACACTGGGGAATTCTTGGTGGTGTCCGTATTGACAAACATAATCTCATCAGCAGGCCGATATTCTCGCCAAGGGTCAATATCCGCTACAGTCCGTTCCGAGATCTGAGTTTCCGTGCCATCTATGCCAAAGGTTTCCGTGCGCCACAGGCGTTTGACGAAGATCTGCATGTTGCAGTAGCCGGAGGAGACAGAATAAGAATCAGGCTTGCCGACAACCTCAAGGAGGAGAAGTCCCACTCATTCAGCACCTCTGCAGACTGGTATCTCTCCTTAGACAATGTCTCCATAAATCTTATGGCTGAGGGATTCTTAACCATCCTGAAGGACACCTACTCTCTTAGACAGACAGGAAACAAGACCGACGGCGGAAAGGGCACAATCATGGAGAGATACAACGGTTCCGGCGCAAAAGTCTATGGCTGTACAATGGAAGGCAAACTGGCAGTCTCCAAGATTTTCAGCCTGCAAGGAGGCCTGACCATACAGCGAAGCCGTTATGATGAAGCTCAGGCATGGAGCGATGACGAGAATGTGGCTCCAGTCAGCAAAATGTTCCGTTCACCGGACACCTACGGCTATATGGTGGCATGCTACTCTCCTTTCAAAAACTTCGACATTGACCTGTCCGGCACATACACAGGGTCAATGCTGACACAGCATCTCACGGGAAGCGGAACAGATGTCGATGTAGCTGTCAACACCCCATCCTTCTGGGATATGAGCTGCAAGATAAGTTACGAATTCAATGTCATGAAATCCTGCCGCATCAATCTACACGCCGGTGTCAAGAATATTTTCAATGCCTATCAGAAAGACTTTGACAAGGGAGAATTGCGTGACTCCGGATACATCTACGGCCCGTCTCTTCCACGCTCATTGGTCGTCGGAATGGGACTGAGTTTCTAAAGCCGTGCGATTTCCTCTGGTGAGCGTACTGACATTGCTCTCGACATTGATTCCAGCATTCGGCCAGACCGGCCTCTACTCATATGACGGAGGTTACTTTCTGAGAAACGGTTAGCATTGGGAGGAGTATCGTCCGGCTGAAAGACATGAGGTCTGGAACGAGTATGAGCAGGTGAAGACAAACGGCAAGTTTCGGTTCTGAAAGCATGATTCTCATGTGGTTCCTCGGTGTCCCATCCAGCGACAGCAGGGGATTCGTTCTGTATAAGGATGATGACAAGACGGATGAGGTCCTGTCATACATCATTGATGCCGACGGTAAGGACGGTAAGATTGTCTGCACGGTAAGAGGTATTCCGGGACTGACTGCAACTTCTACCGGCCAATTGGGACAGGATGGTAATTTTTACCCATTCCGCAGCACACAAAAAAATAACAGGCATCAGGATCTATACTCGCCGGAGCCCGCTATCCCTACCATTCTGAACCAATGAGCATCCGAAGAAGCCTATTGGTGTCTATATAATAAACTGATACACAATTGATTATATGAATTTAGGGTAAAATGCTAATATGCTCATCACCATGATTTTTTATGGGAGTGAGCATATTGGATAGCGAGTTAAAGTCAACGTAACAATCAATGGCTCAATGGGTTATAAGGACTCTTACGACTTTATGGGGATGCTCATTGGTTCCAAAATTTACAGGCGTCTCCGCAGTCATGTCTTGACGTGCAACTGATCGGCCTCTGCCTTTGCGTTTTCAAACGTCAATAGTCAATGGAAACACAGGAGAACACTTTCCTTACAAGTTAGCTCAAGGCGGACCTGTTCATAGCCGGACAGCGGCATAGCCCGCGGCGAATTGCGAAGCACCCTGAGCTGAGCGAGCCCTTGCCGCTGTTCGGGACAACATCCATGAAGACCGACGGGGGGCAAAAGTGCCGGATCTGCACACGTGAATTTAACGACGGGGGCAGAAACCCATGATCTGCACCCGTGAAGATCAATGTGAAGAACGACGGGGGCAAAAAGGCCGAATCTGCATACGTGAATCCGGTCCATAGTACAAATAACCACGATTTGCACACTGGACCGGCTAATATTGTATTACTTACGTCATGCCTAATCGACAAATCACTTAAGCAACATTCTTTAATTTCACATCATCTCACTCTTTTGTATGAACGAACAGATTCAGAATAGCGGTCACCTATCAATGACAGCCTTGATTCAGACAGATGCTGTATCACATACAAGTCCGTATATGCGCCATTATTTCCAGATACGGCCCTTATACTTACCACTATCGTTCGTGATGTTGGATCATACGTATATTCACCCCATCTGTTCGAAGAGTAATCATAGCCATTCAGATATTCATGCCATTCTCCATTCTTGCCGATTTCAAGAATCTCAGGATACGAGGCATTTCCCACTTCCTGCCAAGTTCCGACGATATCATTACCACTACTAGATTTCACACACGATGTTACAAGGCAAAACATGCAGATTACTGATGTACACCAACTTATCAATTTCTTCATTTCAACAAATATATTTATCATTTCCTGTTGTCATCATGGTACAACTTATTATTCGTCTTTTGCAGAAGACTTTTCCTTGACGCAGCGGACAGAGCAAGCATTACGTTTGGCTGTTTGCCAAGTCATGCCGCATCGTCCACCTCCTTTAATGCTGTCAAATTCCAAAGCCCATGGTCTTGAGGAGTCATCAACATCTGACGTCCAATAGTTCGGCCAGTGTGTACCACCCGCGTTCGCTCCGGCATAACTGCTCGCGCCTGGTAAGAATATTGCTATCACGCCTTCAGAATAAGCCGTCTCACCAGAGAACCATCTTCCTCGCTGACCGTCGTACTCCACTCCAGTCGAATGATTTTTAGACAATGATGCCAATTCTGACTTTGTCGGGATGCGCCAACCATTTGGACATGGGTCATATTGTGTTTTAATCGGATGGTTTGGCGTACCATTTCTCCACAATGAATTATTGGTTACCATCAACCAATCATAGTTCGATGTCACCTTTATATAAATATTCTCATTCTCTTTAGACTGTCCCACTTCCAAAGAAACAGGCCCAGTAATTTCCTGAATTTTTGAATCCGAGTGATTCTCAATGCCATACCGACGTCCCCATTGGTAAAGCCTTCCGTTAAGGTCAATGTCCGCTTTCTTGTGACCGCAGTTGACAGGAGCCCAAACGACACCATCAATGGCTATGCCCTTGCCGTGGTTCTCGCCCTCCTCATCAATGTAGTCCTCAGTTTCAACAGGTACGGCAGCTTCCTGGCGGACAACGACGTCAAAACTGTATTTTCCGTAGATGTCAGCAAATGTCAGACTTCCAGAACGCTCTGAAGTCAGATTATTTTTAGTCGCCGAGATTTTAATCTTGCGAGTGCCGGCTTCTCCCTCAGATGGATCAATGGAAATCCACGACTCAGACTTTGACACTTTCCACGACAAGTTTGTCTCCAGCGTCACATACTCTTCTGACGCATCTGCTCCGAAAGTGACGGCATCCTTGTCCAATTTCAAATATGGAGAAGTCTGGTCTATAGACTTATAGCCCTGACTGACAATCAACTCCACATATTCTTCCGCGCCTACAGCGGAGAATCTGACAAGTGCACTCCTGAGTTTCGAGAGTTTATTCTCTCCTACAGCAATCTTCACTTTCTTGCCTCCAGCCTTGCCGGACTGCGGATCAATCGTAACCCAGTCGGATTCAGATGAAGCCGTCCAGTCCACATTGCTTTCCAATGAAACATACATTTCAGATGCTTCATGGTTAAACTCAACCTCGTCTTTGCTCAATGTAATTTCCGGCGTTTCCTGTGTAACGCTCACATTTTTCTTGCAAGAAGGTAAAAGAGCAACCGTTGCAGCAAAAAGAGCCGCAACAGTCATTTTCATAGTTTGTTCTCTCATTTTTGATATTGTTATAACATTATTTCATATAGTGATCTTTTTACCCATAAATGTCATTGTTCTCTGATGACAAAGGACCTATTGTTCAAGACTATAAGAAAACTCATGTATATACTTGTTCATATTAGTGTTAAATACATATTCCAATATGTATATCATCCCATTATTTTTCATTTTAATTGCTCTGATTGCACGTCCATTATCCAATTTGTACAGCGGCAATTCAACATTCTTTCCTGACGATGTAAGTACCGGCAGCATTAGCATTCTTGATGCAAACGTTCTCTCACTATTGCTGCCATCATTCCATTGTATGGTAAATTTATCCCCATGTATACAAAGTTTCGGTTTTATGTCATTATAAACCTGAACGCCAGCCAGGCCCAAGGAGATGCTGGAAAAGGATGATATTCGGTACGTTCCAGACTTATAGAAAAAGGTTTCACTTATCTCGTAAAAATCAGATGCCGATATGGAAGGTGATGAGACACCAGATGTTTTGTTGCTGTCAGAAAGGAAATAGCTTTTAGGCACAAGACTATATTTTTCCACTTTAGCGCCATCCAATGCTCTCCAAATGAAAGTCTGCCGGTCATCGGAGAATGTCAACAAATACCTCCCTGCAGAAGATTTATAAGTATATGATTCAGATGGATAATCGGAGGTATATGTCATTTTATAATCTGCATCACGAACTTTCTTTTCAAAATAATTCGGATCCGTGCGCAACAACTCTTTGACCCGGCGTATCGAATATTGATAAGTGCATTGCTGTCCGGAGAAATTATTACCATAATGTAAGTTGCTCGACGGCCTCTGTC